>RCNH01000672.1_pt1 | contig 13249 bp, 18 predicted proteins | sample 2041161 | NCBI WGS metagenome assembly RCNH01 (sample SAMN09708215, study PRJNA481090) | Feces metagenome, whole genome shotgun sequencing project. | biome: feces | host: Leptonychotes weddellii | place: Antarctica: Sion Island | collected 2010-03-01 | reverse complement strand
TATACTCAAAGTATGAGAAAGTAATAATAAAAGTTAATATTCACAACTCCTACATAAAGAGGTTTACTCATGAACGGATATAATTTCGCAGAAGCTCGTAAGCAAAGAGGACTTACGCAAGAGGAATTGGCATCTCTTATGGGTACTTCACAAACACAGATATATTTCTACGAGAGTGGCAGGCGAGACCCAAAGGGCGAGTTCATTATTCGCCTTGCAAAAACCTTGGGTGTGAGTCTTTCTTATTTGCTTGGTGTTGAGAGTGAGGATTTTGAAAGGCATGAGCATCTCGCTCCAGTAATGTCTAACCTCAAGAAAAATAGCGAGTATGAATGTTTGAATGCTGAAAAATATCAAGAAGTTAGAGATACGCTCTACGAAGAACATCCTCGTGCCTTTTGGCTAGAGGTTAAGGGAAATTCAATGAACCGCCTGTTTCCTGATGGTTCTCTAGCTTTAATAGATCCAGACAGCAAAGTACAAAACGGTGATGTGTGTGCTATTCACATGAAAGACCACGAAGCTATTCTTAAGCGTATTTATTTCGAGAATGACGGAGTTATGCTCTGTCCTGAAAGCTATGACGACCAGTATCCGACTGTATTTGTAAGCGATATATCAGATGAAAGAAGAAAGCTGATAATCATCGGTAAGGTTATTTCGTATACAGCTCCTGACGGCTGGAGAGCGTAGGCGATGCACTATGAAAAATGCTGTTATATATGCCCGTTTCTCCTCTAGCAATCAACGTGAGGAGAGTATCGAGGGACAAGTACGAGAGTGTGAAGCACGAGCTGAAGCAGACGGATACAACATCATCAAGATATATAAAGATGAAGCCGTAAGCGGTACGTCTGTAGAGAAACGCTCGTCATTCCTGCAAATGATAGAAGAAGCCAAAGCTGGTTTCTTTCAACGTATATATGTATATAAGTACGACCGTTTCGCAAGAAATGTTGTAGACAGTCAAACATACGAAGAAATATTAAAGCGTTTCAATGTTGAGCTCGTAAGCGTTAAAGAGGGCGTACCCGAGGGTGCAAGCGGTTTCTTAGTTAAGGGTATGCACGAGCTCCTGGCACAGTATTATTCCGTCAACCTATCAGAGAATGTAAAAAGAGGTCACGAAACGAATGCCCTTAAATGCAAATGGAATGGTTCACGTATTTATGGATACAAGCGTTCAGCTGATGGGTATTTCGAGATAGTAGAGAAAGAAGCACAAGCCGTTAGATTGATGTATGAGCTTTACGACAAAGGCTACACGATGCAACAGATCGTGAAAGAGCTACAGCCTTTTGAAAGTGGAAATAAAAACGGCTGGCATGTAATGAGAGTTAGTCGTTTCTTAAAGAGTCCACGATATAAGGGTACATACATATACGATAAGCATGTAGTCGAGGATGGTATTCCTGCGATAGTTGATAAGGAGCTGTGGGAAAGGGTGAACGATAAGATGAATAATAAGAGCCAGTGTGCACCTCGTAGAAAGTGCAAGGATTTCCCACTGTCAGCAAAGCTGTTCGATGAATATGGCAATGCTTATGTCGGTACATCAGGTAAGAGCCATACAGGAAAGACTTACTACTATTACAAGAATACGGCTACAAAGGAATTGATAGCAAAGGACTTGATAGATAATGCCGTAGCAGAAGCTCTAGGAGACGTTTTAAGCCGTGATGAAGCATTCCTCGACAAACTAGCCGATGAGATTATGCATGAGCAGGATAAGGAATTAGAAGCCACCTCAAAAGCGGTTATCTCTGCCATGGATAAAATCGAGAAGCTAGAAAAAAAGATAGATAATTGTGTAGATGTAATCTGTGAAAGTGGAAACATCTCAAATATAGTCGAGCGTATGGAAAAAATGAAAGATGAGAAATTTGAGCTCGAACAATTTGTAGCTACATCTAAGGATCAGTACATCACTAGAGATATGGTTGTATTTGCTTTAAGTAAGTTAAAGGATAAGATTGCACCACAGTTTCTAGCGGATGGAATGGTTGAGAGTGTAATCATCAAAGCAGATAAAAGCCTGCTTATAACACTTAACATAAAAGAAAAAACCTCTACAAGCATAGAGCCTGTAAAGGTTTGTTTAAGTCACGAATGGTGGGCTGGTCGTGAGTATATCCAAACCACAGGATATCACATCGCATTTAGTAACACACGAATAATTCTATACTGTGGCAAATCAATAGCATAAAGCAGCCGCTATACAACGACTGCTAAGAGAAGATGTCTTATGCACTTATGCGTTCGGACAGCTATATTATACCATATATTGTATGTGAGGTTATATGAATACAAGATATATGGTTAATATATTCGATGTCCTCACTCGGTCACAACTTCTACATATTTATAAAATTGGGTATTGTGTCCGTTCTTGGACTGTACTATACTGTAGTTAGTGAGGGAGACAAAAGGTCACCTCAAACCAGTAAAGGAGTTAATCATGTATTGTCTTTCAACAGCACCAAAGTACGAATGGACAAAGAAAGCTATCATCAATGAAATCGCTTGTGAGTTTGGCCACGTTGCAGCTGAGCAGTTCAAAGCATATCCACAGTGGTTTCTTATGCTCGAGCTTGTAGAGTTCGAAGGTGTTTATTGGGTAAATAATCGTGATGTTGATCACTATGAGCTTGATACAGATAAGGTAGAGAAGTTCATGAATGATATGGAGAGCTTCAAGACTTCATACGAAGAAAGCAAAAAGGTTCGCAAGCTCATCAAAAAACTTCAAAAACTCGGCCTTTCTGTATGGCGTGCAAGCTACATCAAGAATATTAAAGAAGAAACACTACTTAATCCAAATATTAGCGATAATCTACTTTTTAGACTTAATTGCTATAAGAATGGTGAAATTCCAGCTTAGGTTTGTAATATGGGCAGGCGACAAACCTGCCCTATTTTTAAGGAGTAATAAATGGAAATAACACAAGAGATTAAAGACAAAAAAGCATTATTCATGCTTATGCGTGAGACTGTAGGATATAGTCGTGAAGAGTTCGCTAAGGAGTTTGGTGTAGCTGACAGGAGCGTTCGTAGGTGGGAAAGTCCAACCGCTCCATATATTCCAAATGATGATGCGTTCAAGCTCTTAAAGGAATTAAAAGTCCGACTTGATGAAATGGTTACATATAGTGTATATGTCGCAAAGCAAAGTGGAGCAGATGTAATAGATCTATATTACTATCACAGTCAAAAAGATTTCTTCATGGCTCACCCTGATGAATGCGGGTATTATGGCTTTGCAAATGCCGTGACTCGTCAGGTACATCAGATATTAGTCAATGAGGACTATGAGGTGCGAACACACTATAGATAGTGGTATAATATATATTGAAATAAAAGGGCAGTATTTCCAGGTACACCCAAAGAGCTGATTAGCATTGCTAGTCGGCTCTATTTTTATACCTATGCCATATATGAAGCAGTAGCTCCACTCTGTCCTTGATAATGAGAACCCAACCCTTCACTGCCATATGGTCGCTCACAAGGGCTAGAGAGCTCCTCGAAGCATATTTGAGCTATTGGCTGTCCTGCATTGATTGTAATATCTTGATTGCTTAGATTGGCAATTTCAAGTGTTATCTCACCATTGAAGCCAGGGTCAATAAATCCAGCTGTGGTGTGAATAATAAGTCCTAGTCTAGCGATAGAGGATTTGCCCTCTAGTCTGCCCAAGATGTCATCAGATAAGCTCACAACTTCCTTAGTAGTCGCAAGAATAAAAGCACCTGGCTCTAATGTGACTTCTTCGGTTTCAAACCTCTCGTCACCCGCCATAAAGCTGTCGCCAAGATGTAGATCTACAGAGCATGGTTGAATATCGTTCGCATCGAGCTCTGTTATAGCAATACGCTCATCTTCTAACGCTTTTTTGATATCGTGGTCACTTAAAATCATTTGTGCTCCAATTCTTGCGAGTAATAAGTCAAAAAGCAAATTACAAACGCTTAGAATGGCTTACAATAAGCCGTTTACCTGCTGTAATAACAAACACAAAAAAGCGGATAGAAGCTCCCCCGAACTCCTATCCGCCTTACCGTGTTATTCAATTATAGCATAAATTAAAGACTTTTAATCACAGCTTTATAACTTGATTTTATTCTTCTTTAATTGATAGTTAATCCATCGCTGTGTCGCTTTGGCTGTACCTTCTCCGAAGTATCCATCCTGTGCGAGACTATCGCTTACAAATCCCTGCCATGCTTCAATGAAGCCCTTTGACAAGTATCCCGACTGACTGTATCCGCACAAGCGTTGCATGTTCATAACTACTTCTGAACCTGCCATATAATCGGGGTCACTCTCATAACGGATTGCACTGTCTGTAATTCGTGGATGGTACTGCTTCCAGCCGACAGGCTGTCCCCAAAAAATACCATTCTCATAGATGTCGAATATCTTCTGCAATGCAGTAACACATCCATTTCCAATCCAACCATCTACGTCGACTTGTGAGTATCCTAGATCATCAGATACTGTATTGCCACTTGTGATTTGTGAATGTAGCTTACTCCACTTGGAATAGTTTACATATGGTGCAGGGCAATGCTTGTGAGGGTCTACAGTGCGACCTACTGTTGCATAATCAACAACATCATAATGTCTGATTACACGACTTGCAGGAATGCCGTAGTCTCTCATAAGGATAGGTACAATCCATGCGAGCTTCTTTATTTCAACTTCCGAGAAGTCCTCGCCATTAGACACAACCTCTATAGAGATTGAACGCTGGTTAAAGTTGAAGTTACCAGTCGCCCATGCGGTATTTGAAATAAGAACACTCTTCCATACAATGCCATCATCAATACCATCAATGAAAAGATGTGCAGATGAATTACGATTGCCACCGCTGAAATACTGACAGTTCTGCTTAGCTGTACCTGTACCGCCTGTAAAGTGAATTACGATGTAGTCGGGACTATATCCGCCTCTGCCATATGTGAATGTGTAAGGGCTTGCGAGAAGCTCCTTGACTTGATACCCCATAATTTACTCCTCGTCTTCAGCTCGTATTTCCTGTGCCTCGTGAAGATGTTGCATAAATGGTAGTCCTGCTAGGTCTTGATTTGCCTTGCATAAGTTCTCGCATACAGATGTAGCTTCCTTTAATGTGATATACGTACAGATACCATCCAAGGAAGCCAGCTTTACAATCTCTGCAACTGCTCCTGTTTCGAGCAAATCAAATGCAAATACAAACTCGTTGAAGATTAAAATCATCAAAATTAAAAGGACTTCTCCGCCCTTGCGTTTAAGTCCCTGCTTCATCTCTTTAGATCTAATGCATGTGTTTACCCATGCTTGATAAAATCCCGCAATAATGTCAAATGCAATTGCAATCAATGCAATAATGCACGGTGCTACAAAACTATCCATATTTCTCCTTATGCCATTCTTTGCCACATATAAACTGTGATATATGGTGGCATGTTGTTGTGTGGCTTATCTCCACCCTTTGAGTCAGTGCCGTCTTTACCGATTGATACGCCTGTACCTGCTCGTGTGTATTTGTAAGTGGTGGAGCTATCTGCATCATATGGGTGAGTATCGATACTGTGTACGTGGTTTGGCATTTCATCAACGGTGAGTTTATGCTCTTTCTCACCACCCACTTCACCTGCGAAGTATTTTGCTGCGAGCAAGAACCTGTCTTCAATACGTTTCCAGTTACCACCAAACAAATCATCGGGACTTGTTGAATTGAATGAGATGTATACAGCTCCAATTGGATATACCTTGTCAAGCACCTCATCAATAGGATTAGCTCTTAACGTTGCCTCTTTATGTAGCTCTACTTCTTTAATAGTGATACCGTCTACGATAACTCGATACAGAGGGAACAATGCTTCTGATGTATACTGACTAACCCTTGAGCTTCTTCTTAAGCGTGGGTCAGATGGTGCGGCATCGGGCTCACCCTCTATAACTACCAACGAAACAGTCTCTACACCCGATGATTTCTTATAATCCAAGCAGATAATATCGTGACGCTTTTTGTTGGCAGGGCAGCTCTTAATCTCTAGCGTTTCTGTAGACGAGATGTTGATATGTCGACCATAAGCCAATACATCTCCCGACTTCACCTCTACCTTGTTAGCACTTACGATATTTGTTGCACACTTATTTGCAGTGCCGAGGATGTAGATCCCATCACCGAACATCGCTCTGTTAAACTCTCCAACTTGAAACGATGTAACGTGAGGTTTGCCAGCTCGACCTGTTACGAGTTCAACTCCCATTAGTATTTCTCCTTACCTGTCATGAAGTTTCTGAATTGCTCATCCCACTTCTGACTTATCGAGCGATACTCATTAGAGCAGTCGGCACACAACAAGCGTTCATCTTGATTGCCATTAGATGTGTAGCGATGAATTGTCTTCCATTGCTTAACCTTTGGACTATCGTCAATTGCGTATATTTCTGCTGAACATCTATCGCAAATGTATTGGTTAAATCCTTGCGTTTTTGCCATACTAACTCCTTTCTCCGATTTCGTAAGATATCGCTATCTCTCCATTTTTAACTTTGACGATTTTCTTCGTGATTTTTTGCCTAACCTTTATTCCAGTTTCCTGGTCAGTGGCTTCAACAATATCTCCAACTTCCCAATCGCCATTCTTTTTCAAGTCGACTTCGACCTTATCAATTCCTGTTAACTCTTTTAGTCTCTCGATACCGCCACGTCTTAACTCTTCTTCATCCTCTGCGTTTGAGTAGTCGTAGACTTCGGTTATTCCGTTGACTGTATGATTGCTACCGACTTCTCGTATATCACCTCGTGAATTAACATACAGATGAATAACAGTACGATCTTCAAGCTCACCCTTACCCAAACAAATAAGATGGTTTGGCTTGTTTGTGTACTTCTCTATCTTGAAGTCCATTAAGTCAGAGTCTACAGATGTAATAGTCTTAGCTCTCTCTATCCACATCTCTACTCGACCATGCGTAGCCTTAAAACAGAGTTTTAAGTCACGTTGATTAAGTATTCCAATAAGTCCATCATAGGCTTTGCAATAGCGTGGGAATTTCTCTCTGAACTTAAGGTCAGAGTCTCTGTCCCAAGCTCGTTTTGGATAGGTGAAGAAGTTGCCTGTCGGTATACGAAGCAATTGCTTAAGCTCAAATGCAAGTCCTGTAGATGTTGAAAAATAAGCATAGGGATTGCTTGGTGGTGGCTCGATGATTTTGCTGTTAAGAATGCCCTGCCAGGAGCGACCACGATATATGGTCACTCCTTTTGCAGTATCGTATTCCACACTATCGACTATTCCGCCGTAGCCAGTGCCGTCAATGTAGATACGCTCTCCACCCTCAAGTCTTTCACCCTCGAATGTGAGCTCGAAGTCATTCTCGCCACTGCCATAAGCTAGATCTAGTGTGTAGTCATCGAGACCGAACATATCCTCGCCGTCAGCATTTGCAACAATTAGTAGTCCATTGTCCATTCAAGCTCACTCTCCTCGATGTAATACTCGATATCAAATCCGAATGAGTTATCCCATGCGACTTTGTTCAATCCTGGCTTGATAGGTTCGAAGATATATCTTCCCTTGCCTTTACCCTCTCCACGCTCTGCGTTGTCGAACATGTTTTGCTCATATCCGACTTCATCACGAAGAACTACAGTCTTTGCTTTGCTGTCTACAATGAGAGTAGAGCCAGCAGGAATACTTGTATTGACTTGGTATGTGTTCTCTCCGATTACGATAATTGGATTTACACATCCGCCGTAGATGTAGAGCTTAAAATCACTAGGCAATGTAGAGTCCAGCTCCAGCTCTTGATCTATCTCTTCGTTTGAATAGTCGTAGTTGTAGTCAAATGGATAATCTAAAAAGTCTTTGTTATCAGACGTTGAGTCGCCGATTGTAAAGTTCCTCTTCTTGATTTTGTACCATGCACCACTTAGAAGTACGACTTTAAGAGTTCCATAGATAAAATGCGGGGTTACCTTGTCAACATCAATTCCTGTGATATAGGATTGCTTCATCCATTCGCCAGCATGAAGTATTCCAGGGGTCTTGTTGATAACATCAATATCAACTGCTCGCCTTAGTTTCTCCAGGTGCTCACGCTTTGCCATAAACTTAACGTTTACTTCTTGCGAGGTTAATTTCTGCGAGTGGATATCTTTACGACCTAGCTCGTAGTCCCATTCATAAGAACGAAGAATAGGAGCTGTCTGTATAGTGAATGTATCGCAAATAAGAGAGATGTACTCTCTTTTGGTGGTTGCGTAGTATTTAACTTCGTTCATTAAATCGCCTGCCTTACCATTCTGTTAAACTCACGTGGAGTTGCTGTTGGGGCATAGCGGTTGATAGTTGCTCCAAGATTTGCTTCAAGCCAGCGTACAACAAGCTCTCCGCTATCATTTGCAGGCATATCCTGTGCTGCTTCGTGGAAGTAAGGCTTAATCTTATCGATTGGCAAAACAGCCTCTCGACCTGCCTCACCAACACCAATAATACTTGGTGCATCGAACAGACCACCCTTTGCGTACCAATCTACAGATACATGAGGAAGTGAACCCTTACCCATAAATCCCCAAGGACTCTCACCACCACTTACAGAGAAGTGAGGGAGCTTAGGCTTAGGTATACTCCAAGAGAAGTTGAAGACGTTTTTAATTCCTTGAACGACTGCGTGCAGGGCTGTTTTGAAGCCATTCATGATCGCAAGAGCTCCAGTCTTCATAAGATTAAATGGAGTAGTTACAAGTACGACTAGTCCCTTAAATGCACTGCTCATGAGCTGGCATAGAGCATTAACAATAATCATTACTCCAGCTTTCAAGCCTTCCCAAATAGCAACGAATACATGAATTGCTGCTGTGAATATTCCTTGCAAGATTTGGAATGCTCCTGTGAAGACTGCGGTTATCATATCCCACATCGAAGTTGCAATAGATAGCAATGCATCACCGAGTCCCTGCCAGTCACCTGTAAAGAGAGCTCCGAATACCTTGAACAATCCACTGACTACACCGAATACACCTTGCAACAAACCTGTAATCATGGTTGTTACGCCTGTAAAGAATGTGCCAAGTCCAGTCAAACCGAGTGAGTTAAAGATGTTAGCAATGCCACCGAATATGCCTGTGACAAGCGTTACGGCTAGATTTCCGATGTTTGAGATAAGACTGCCAACCATGGTAAAGAGTTCTGCGAAATGGCCTGTAATAAGCCCTGAAACGCTTGCCCATAATGTATCAAGAGCTGCCATCAGTCCTGCGGTATCACCTGTGAACAATGCACCGATACCCTGGAATAAAACGTTGAACAGATTGAATACAACTGCAAGTGAGTCGGTGATAAGTCCGAGAGCAGATGTTAATACACCGCCCAAACTCTCCAATACAGGTGCAAATGCACCCTGCAAGAATGCAAGTAAGCTCTGTACAGTTGCGTAGATCGAGTCCATAGCAGTAAGAAGTGGAGTTACGTCAATTCCTAATGCTTGTCCTAGAGTTGAGAAGACTGACTTAATCATTTCAGGCAATGCAGAAAAAACATTTGCGATAAGTCCTGGAAGTGTTGCGATAGCTCCTACGATGATGTTAATGATTACAGGTATTAAGTTCTTCAATACCAGCAGAGCATTATTTGCAAGAATGGTGAATTGGTTTGATATTTGAGAGAAGTCACCACTACCGAGAGCAACTCTAAAATCTTCGAAGCTCGCTTTCATCATGTTGAATGAGCCTTGAATGGTATCTTCTGCTTCTGCAACAGTAGTTCCTGTGATATCCCACTCATATTGGATTGCATGGATAGCCTCTGTAATATCAGCAAGATTGTTGATATCGTACTTCTTACCCGTGAATCCCTCTGCTGTATCGAGGAGCTTTTGCATACCCTCTCGTGTACCGTCAAATCCAAGATTGAGGTTATCGAGCATTGTGAAGTTGCCTTTTGCAAATCCAGCGTATGCCCTCTGTACACCTTCCATATCCGAACCGAGCTTATTGACGTTGTCAGCCATGTCAAGAATTGCCATGTCGCTCATCTGTGCGGCTTTCATAGCATCGCCACCAACACCCGCAAGCATCTTCTTACTCATGCCGATGGTAGTATTCATGTACTGATTTGCACTGATACCCGCTGTTCTGTATGCCTGCGAGGCATTTTTCATAACCTCGTTGTATGCAGATAGGTCTTCACCATCACCAATCTTGAACAGTGTTTTAATACCGCCCTCTAACTGTTCGAACTCTCCGAATGCCTCTACACTACCCTTTACGAAGTCGTATGCGTATTGTCCGAGCTTAAGTCCTGCAAATATCTTTCCGATATTGAGAGCCATATCCTTAAAGCTCGCTGTCGCATTTTTAGTAGCTGGCTCAACTCCATCGCCGATGCCTTTGCCTACTTCTTTTCCACCCTCTTTGCCAGCTTCACTGCTAGTTTTAACGATAGGAGCTTTGACTCCTTGCTTGAGCTGACGGTCAAATCCTTTCATCGTTAAGTAAGGGTAGATGGTTACAAAGCCCTTTCCAACGCTTACACCTTGTCCTGCCATTTATTCACCTCTTTTCATTGATAGTAGTTTGTCTAGTTCGTCACGATCCATAACAACTGCTTCGAGTTTCCTCTCCTTTTTATCGTTTCGCATACTAGGTGGAAGAATGTAGTCAGGCTTTTTGAATTTCTTCTGTTTAGTCGCTACAAGAGTACGAAGTGAATTTGCGATATCTGAAAGTATCATAGTTTTAACTGTCCAAGCCATATCGGGATTGACAGCAATATGAACTCGACTATCTTGCGGGAGCTGGGCTACAAGAGTTGCTATGTGCGTGATGCTGTAGCTAGTATCATCACCATTAAGCACCCTTTCGAAGTTGATGCCGTAGTACTGTTGTAAGTCGGCTTCTAATTCGTCAGGGTGCTCGTTAATGAAGAATACTAGCTCTAGGATTTTTTTGCTGAATTGAGCTTATTGAGAGCTTTTGTGAGCCATTCGTTGAAATACTCCATCGAACAAACTCCACCATTTGCCTTAGCAAGCTCATCCATAATCATATCTACCGCATCGTCTCCAAAGAGTAATTCGCATAGATCGTTAAATGCAACAGCTCGCTCTACATCAGGAGTACGGTCAGACTGCAATCGTGCAAGATGTCGAATAAAACGAACATCCCCTACAATGCGGTCATCAAACTCAACCGTGAGCTTTCCAGCCTTAGCTTTAACCTTTGCCATTATTTACGACCACCTCGTGCAGCTGTCTTTACAAAAGTAGTGTAATCATAGAGAGTTACACCATCCTTGTCCTTATAGCAGTTGATAGTGGCTTCACGACCGTCAGCAGAGTTGCCGTCAAGAGTGATATCGCCTTTCTCTACAAGCTGTGCTGCAGGAGCAACATATCGCTTGATAATTCCCTTTCCTGCTACGGTTTCAATAACGAGCGGCAACATAGGAAGTTCAGCATCGGTATGCTTGATAACGATGGTCTTGTTTCCGCCCTCATCTTTAACTTCTACGTTTTCCTCACCGTAAAGGAACTTAGCCACATTCTCATTGGTTTCAATAGGGGTGAATGTACACTTCTCCATATACTTAGATACGGTGGTGCGTACTACATCGCCACCCCATGCTTTCATCTCTTCGGAGTCACGCTCTTCGGATAGAGTTACTCCATCTTCGGATACATAACCAAGTGGCAAAAACTGGTCACTTAGTGGACTTGTTGCATCGGTAGGTACTACAGTATCAGTAGTTTTTCCGATAAAAATAGCACCCGTTACTTTAGGTGCTCCAACGGTTACATTTGATTTATTATTCATTTGTTTAATCTCCTATGTTTGCAATTATCTCTAGGTTAATCTGATACCTGCCCATTTCATTTTCATCTGTTCGAAACTCATACATACCATCAATTGCAATAGATCGTATTTCTTCGGGTGGCTGATTGTTCAATATCAAATCTCTTACACGATGTGCAAGCTCACACGCACGCTCCGATGTTTTCGCCCATACTAAGACACCAAACATCGCATGCTCTGTCATGTTGTAGATTTGTCCGCCCTGTCGCTCTATGGTTATGAATTGGTCAGGATATCGCTTAGGAATATTGTGGCTTGTTGATACATGTAAGCTATCACCGAACCACTTAATTAAAGTTGTTTCTAGCATATTTATCCTTGTCCAGCAGAGCGTAAGCCCTTTACAAGAATGCCATTCTCTCTGTCGTCATACTTAGCCTGGATATTATATGCACCTACTCGATAACATTTAATACCATACTGCGATATATAAGGCTGGATAACATATTGTGCCTTAGTCCTGCCGTGAGAGTTCGCATATACATAAACAGCCTCTGCTTTAGATCTAACTAGTGCATGAACTCCCTTAGATTTAAGCATTTCTTCTACGAAGCCTTTGCGACCCTCATATTCGAACTTAAAGCTGCTAGCCATAAGCCACCTCACTATCTGCAAGGTAGGTTTCAACAGCCCTATTCCATGAGGTAGGGGTGTTCTCTGGCATTAGTCCTCGTGGGTCTCCGATAACAATAAATTGTTCTTCGTTGTAGAGGATACGGCAATCCCTTAGCGACTGTGTGTACCAGTAAGGGAAATGGAAAGTGAAGTCCACATCTTTACCTTCGGGATTGTCAGCACCGTCATTAGATGCTCTGCCAGCTGCGACCAATACTTCTGCTACTTCTTCTGCAGCATATTCCTCACGGTCAATGTCACCGAATGAATTAACAGTTTCAATCGGTCTTAAAACTTGAATGGTTTCTGTTGCGAACATACTATCCCCCTAACTGAATAGAGGATATGCGTAGTCCTGAAAGTCCAAGCATTGCTTTTTCCTTGCGTGCAATGTATAAGCTGTTTCCAGCTTGTGAGTATGTAAAGGTCTGTGAGTATACTCCTGCGGTTTCAGTTTTAGCACTATACAATCCAGTATCTGTGCCACCATCTAATACACGACAGACCATGTTTACACATACCATTCGCAAGAGTGCAGGATCTACATCATCATAGGTCTTTCGCCTTGCATTAAATTCCTGCCTAATCATTGCAGAGGCATCTTCTAGTAAGACTTCTGCTCTGTTTACTTCTTGAACTGTGAGCTCACGCCATCGATTTTCAATATCTGTTGTATTGGCGAAAGGATGCAAATTATAAGCCATGTTTCACCTCATTAAAAAAATAAGGGGACTATTGCTAGTCCCCTTTAATAGATATTGATTACTTCTTTGCAGCTGCTGGCTT
>RCNH01001903.1_pt1 | contig 13266 bp, 7 predicted proteins | sample 2041161 | NCBI WGS metagenome assembly RCNH01 (sample SAMN09708215, study PRJNA481090) | Feces metagenome, whole genome shotgun sequencing project. | biome: feces | host: Leptonychotes weddellii | place: Antarctica: Sion Island | collected 2010-03-01 | reverse complement strand
CCGGCTTTTCCCACCAGATCCTTCATTACATATTCCGCCATGGGACTGCGGCAGATGTTGCCATGGCAGACAAACAAAATCTTTGTCATCCAGTGATTCCCCTTTATCTTTCTTTATTTTCAGATTTCATCTCGGTAAACGAGGCTTCCGGATGAATCGCCCTGTTTCAGCTGTTGTCCGTTTGTCGATACTGCGCCGCCAGTGTCTAAATCGATTCATAGGAATTTCCCTCTGAAGCGGCTGTAGCAGCGCAGGATTCTCGTCCGATATGGCACCAAACGGATCCATATCCATCGGAAAAACAGGTTCCGGAAGGACCACTTCCGAAGCCATTTTCCCTTCCGCTTGATCCCGACCGCCACTGCCCTCAGCTGTTGTGCTCCAATCGGGCCTTCTATAAATTCCTGTCCGTCTCCGATCATTTTGCAGGAATCCCGGTCTGCCGACCATACGCGGTGCAGGACAAACTGCCCCGTAGCACGCTGGAACAGCACAATGTCTCCCCTTTTGACCGGATGGAACTTCACGCTTTCCAGCAATACATAATCTCTTCCGGCGCACAAAAAGGGCATCATGCTATTGCCGGAAACAGGGATCAGCAGCTGCCTGCCAGTATCCAGAACCTCAACCATCTCCGGAAGATACGCCTGTGCGTCTACCCTTCTGACGGGTTCATTTTCCATCTTCACGGGCACTTTCACTGGCTTGCGGGCATGCGTTGGCAGCCGCCATCTGCTTTTCTATCTCCGCCCGATGGCGTGCATATTCCTTGCGCATGGCCTTTGCCATCCGGCAGGAATACTCCGGCTTGCGGTGGAAATCTCCGCTCTCCGCCTGACAGACCGATGCGCAGACCTTACACAGGTTTTTGTCCTTACAGGTGACACATTCCACCGGCAAGCGAATCTTCTCTGTGGCCTCCCTTGTCAGCCTCCAGGCCTCGTCAAAGCCATGCTCCAGTACACTGACTCCATCGCCCATCATCATGCCGCACGGGAGCATTCTGCCGTCCCAGGTGAGCCAGAACGATCCCCGTCCCGCCTGACATCTGATCGGCTCTCCTGTTGTAAAGTATTCTTCCGGCATATCGGGACTGGGCTGGGAATCCTTGATGGTTTCCGTCTGTCTGTAAAACTCCTCGTCACCCAGCATCATCCGGTTCTTCTTCACCATATAGGCTCCGGCCTCTTCGGGGGAAAATCTTGCATCATTACATCCGCACACGCCGTTTTCCAGGCGGATGGGAGGAAACATATACGACGACATCTCGCAGCCGGTATCTTCCTCCCGGATGACCTGATAGACCTTTTCCATATCCTGAGCGTTGTATTTGGTCAGCATCATCGTGACACGAACCGAAATTCCGATTTCCTGCAGAGTATGGATGGCTTTTCTGACCTTGTCATAGGCCCTGTTGCCGCACAGGCTCTGATACGTCTGATCGGAGGCTCCGTACAGCGAGATATTCACCCGCGCAGGCGGATATCTTTTAAAGCACGAAACTACCTCGTCCGTGAGCATGGAGCCATTGGAATTGACCACAATGCGAAATCCCATGGTGGCAAGCTTCTGATAGAGCCGGACAAAATCGTCGCGGAGCATGGCTTCTCCTCCGGTCAGAAGCAGAAACAGCATTCCCGCGTTTTTGGCGTCCTCCGCAATGGAAATCCACTGGTCGGCGCTCAGCTCCCGCTCCTTCAGCTTCTCCGGATTTTTCTGGTCGTGGACGTAGCACATTTTGCAGTTAAAGTTGCATCTGGAGGTCAGTTCGAACTGTCCGCTGATGGGGATTCCCCTGGCTGCATTTTTATCCAACAAATATCGGCTGATCGGGAAGTCGCTTCCCAACACCCAATTCTGCATGATTTCTCTCCTTACTGAATTTCTTTTTTCAGCGCGTGAACGGCTGAAGCATCGGGAAGACAGGAAAAATACCACACCGGGATTTTCCCCACAATCTCTTCAAGCGTTTCCAGAAGCCGCTCTACCCCGATTCGGTCCCAGAGATTCACGCTGCATTCCGAAAACAGCAGCTTGACTGCCGTTTTCCGGTCCATCCGGCAAATTTGGTTCTCTTTTCCCTGTCGGAGCACCACGATCCCACTCAGCGGCGCCGACTGATTCCGGGAAATCCGGGAGGACCCGCAAAACGGGAGGCCGTAGACCGTTGCCTGTCCGTTTTCGACGCCCAGCACGCTGCGGTCGCCATTGATGATCTCCACTTTCTCGGAAAACACCTGTTTCCAGAGCGCTGCCTGGGTGGATTTTCCCGTGCCCGAGGGGGCGGTAAATAAAATGCCCCGGTCTTCGTATGTAATATAGGCGGAGTGAAGGATGGCTTTTCCGCCCAGCAGCAGCGCATATTCCAAGCCGATGGCATTGAAAATTTCCCGTTCGGTGAAGGGCTCCTGCTTTTCCTGCAAATACAATTCGCAGCTTTTCGCGCCGTCTGGTGCAAGGCACAGACAGCTGCGTGCATCCGACCAGTCGCTGTCCGGATGAAACGTCCCGAGATACCGCTGAACATGGAGCACGTCTTTATAAATCAGATTTCGATTGTCTCTGAAATATAAAACTCCCGCCTGACTCGGAGGCGGGAGTCCTTTTTTGCAGAAAAAGGTAAACGCTTCCGGCTCTGTTGTTACAAAATCGGAAAACGGCGCTTCCTGTCTGATCTCGATGGGAGCCTCAGCAACGACTGCAAACGAAAAACCGGCAATTTCGTAAGCTGTTTTTCCCATGCAGCCCAATCAGGACAGGATTGCCAGCTGGCTTTCGTCAAAGCGACCGGGCACATGGTAACATTCCATGGTCATTTCGCAACCCACAATACCCTCTACAAAGAAGATCAGATCCTCGCCTTCCATCTCTGTCGGTGTAATCGTTCCGCCAGCGCTCGGCTGTGACACACATCCCGTCACAGTCTGCGCGGTACATGCAGAAATGGCCGTATTGAAGGTAATGTCCTCAAATAAAATCTGCGGCTTATGATAGGTCTTTTTCATCATTTCCCCTCCATATGTCTATATAAAGTGATATTTTTTGGCAAGCTGTGTTCGATAGCTGCCCACAGTAATTACATTGGCAATCGTTTTCTGATTGTATTTCCGGGACTTTTCCAAAATCCGCACCATCCATGCCCACGGCAGCAGATACGGTCTTTTCTGAAGCCAGGGATACTGGCGCCGCAGCTGCGTTTGCGGCACAAAAACCATTTTCCAGATGCCGCTGAGCAGCGTCCTGTCCGGATCCTTCACGGCAGAGGCAAGCAGCACGCTCGCTCCTACCCGTTCTCTGGTGGCCTGACCGTAAACACCTCCGCAAAGGATGTCCGCTGCTAGCTCTTCCAGGTCCTCCTGCACGGTGCAGTCCGCTTCGGGAAGATGGGCTGTCTCACAGGAAAAGCCCAGATACTGCCTTGCAACAGCCATCATGCACTTCCAGAACGGATAAAGATGATATTTTTCTGCGAATGCTTCGACCTGCGTCCAGTCCATCGCACTGCCATATGCCTGTGCATATTTCATCAGATCTGCAATCTGGCGGATGCCCACACCACAGGACGAAAAATGCTGAAAGCAATGCGCAATCATATAGTTCATATGCTCCTCATGGCGCAGCGTATGCAGGACAACTCCCTGAATCTCCACTTCTATCGCCCGGTCAAAGCACCCTTCAAAGGCCGCATTCACCGGTGCAAGTGCCGAGCCGGAGGCAAACGGAACCAGATGCACCTCCATATGGAAGCCGGTGGTTTTATGGTCAAAGGCCATTTTTTCATCGTTTGAATACGGCGCTTTCACAAATCCTTCCCGCAGCAGCAGAGCTTCACATCCTGCGGATTCCTCTTTTTTGATCCAGAAATCCTCATCTGACGAAGACCGGTATTCCGGATTGGGATAGAGGCTGCGAAGAATGATTCCCTTTACGACCAGAGGATGATAGCCCGCATTTTGAAGCTTCTGATAGATCTTCAGAAACTGTGCGGTGTTTTTCTCCTGAAGCAGGATCGACTGGACGGTTCTGAACTTCCAGTCCTTCATCAGGGTTTGGTCCAGCGCGTCGCCGAGATTGCTGATTTTGACCTGCTCATAGATCATGGGAAGCACATGATGGATCGCCGAAAGATCCGCAATTTTCTTCCAGAAATCATAGGATTTTGGCGTATCTATTATATACAAGCCCGAATCAGAATACAATGCGTTTCTCAAAAAAGACAGGAAAACTTTCTGTTCCTCGGACAGTTTCTTTTCAACGTTCTGCTTCATCCAGTAACATGCCTCTGTTGCGCACGATCTGCAGGAATTCCTCCACATCTTTTTCTGCGGTTTGTGCATCCACCTCGTACTCCTCCAGCACGGATGCGGTGAGTGCTTCTTTCGTCATATCGTTTTCTTGCAGCTTGGTCCAGAGAAAGGCTCCGACGTCGTTGACGGTAATCAGCCCCTGAAAATGCATGGCCTCCTGACCCGTCGGAATAATGATTCGGTCTCCCGCAATGTCTCTCAAAATAAATTCATTTGAAATTCTCATTTTTCCACTCCTATTCAATCGTCATGTACATAATCTTACTGAATTCCGGATCGAAATGCCCGGTGAGCACTTCCTTGGTTTCCTCTGCGGCGATTCCGCCCTCAAATCTTGCGCGATATGTAATGCCGCCCTGATAGACACCGTCTTTCACATTCTTGTAGTAAATGAAAATGTCCTTGGTGAAATTCTCTTCGGTTTTATTCACCAGCTTTATTCTGTTATCTGCCACAAAAATCTGGAAAAGGTCCGGGTATACCGTTCGCTCGGCCTGAAACTTCGCAATGTTTTCAATGGAATACACCGCGTCCTTTTCCCAATCCGGGAGCTGGGCCGCGCTGCTTTCCAGAACTTTCACGGTGCTTCCCGCCGTCAGCGTTGTAACATCAAACTGTGCCGTCTGCCCTTCGCATTCGGCCTTCAGTCTCAAAAACTGAATATCCTGATCCGACGTATTGGTCAGCGTAAGCTCCCAAACGTCCTCCACCTCCTGATCCTCTCCGTTTTCCACGAAGGGACCGGAATACTGCGATACCTGATCGATCACAATCCCGTTTTCCAATTTATATCGATCCGCTTCCTGAGGAAGGGGCTTATCTTCATTTTTAAAATCAAATGCATAAATAGCGCAGCCAATTGCTGCCAGTATCACTGCGATTGCGCAAATCCAGTATATTTTCTTCTTTGATTTCATTTTTTCACCCACTTTGGTCACAGGCAGGGGCTCTTTTTCAAGAGCCCCGCCCGTTCACTCATTTATGATCTTCTGTTTTTCTTTCGGATGATGACAATTCCTGCTGCTGCGGCGGCACATACCAGCAACACAATTACCGTTACGATCACCGCAATATGACTGCCTTCATTCTTTTCGGCATTCTGAGGAGTCTCCTCTGTCGAAGCAATCGGTGCCTTCTCCGTCTCGGTCGCGGGATTGGTACTCTCGGTGGCCGGTTCGGTTTCAGCCGTCTCAGACTGCTTACTGCCCACTGCAGGCTTCTGTGCATCCTCTGCAGGCTTGTCAGTGTCCGCAGAAGGCTTGCTGTCGTCAGCCGCAGGCTTATTGTCCGCATTGGGCTTTGCAAACTGATTCTCGGGGATTTCCGGCTTCTGCTCGGGCTTCGCAGGCTGATCCTCAGTGGCTTCAGGCTTCTGCTCAGGCTTTGCAGACTGATTCTCAGGCTCCGTCTGTTCCGGTGCTTCCGTCGGTTCCTCAGGTTCTTCCGGTTCAGTCGTTTCGGGAGGAATCACAGGTGCCTCCGTCGGCTGCTCTGTCTCCTCCGGTCCGGTCGTTTCGGTCGGAATCTCAGGCGCTTCTGTCGGTTTCTCAGTCTCTTCCGGTTCGGTCGTTTCGGTCGGAATCTCAGGCTGATCTGCCTCATACACCACCTGGATGTTCACATTCTCCTGAACGGTTCCCTGACTGTCATCCCCGCGGAGCTGCACAAACGTATATCCATCAATCTGACGCTTGCAGAGCTGTGTCACATCGTAAGACGTGCCTTCCACGATCTTCTCCTGAACCTGATCGGCAATTTCCTTGCCGCTGCGGTCCTGATAGCTGATCGTCAAGGTGTAATCCCGGCCATAGACAACCTGGATCACCTTGTCCTGATCCAGCGTTCCCTGAGCAGCGTCGCCGGATACCTCCAGCTTGGTGTATCCTGCAATGTCCTTATCCAGCCATTTTGTGACGTCATAAGAGGAATCCTCTTCCTGATAAAGGACCTTTTCTTCACCCAGCAGCTGTCCGCCGATGGTCTGATACTGAATGGTGATTGTCCGCTCCGGCTTCTCGTTCAGCAGCGCGTTCTCCTGGCTGACCGTTGCCAGCATCTCAATGGAGTGTGCTTCCGGCTGCTCCTGGCTTCTGGCGGAGGGCCCCTCGATCTGCTCGTTGCCCTTGGAGCCGGTCCACTTCAGATTGGTCAAAGACAGGATATTCTCCTGATTTGCCTTCGCATCCTGACTCTGGGGCAGCGCATTCATAATCACCACCGGGTATCTCGTCTTGTACTTCATATCACCGTTGGGGGTCTGTACCTCTTCCCAGATGCACTGCTCTGTGAAATCGTAGAACATGTCATGGGCAGTGGTCAAGTGATAGGTTGCCTTTCTGAACGACTGCCAGCCCAGCTGTGCGGAATTCGTCGCCACTCCAGCCGCCACAGCCAGGTTCACTTCGCCGCCCATAGCAATCTTTCCAGATACTCTGACGCGGTCCGGAATTTCATTTGCCCACAGGGTGAACGAAATGGCCTGTCCGGGTGCGAGGTAAACTTCGTGCTTCGGGCCGTAGGACTCATATTCCTTCATGTCCGTAACTTTGCCCTTGCCGTCCACGAACACTGCACCATTCTGATCCAGCTCGGAGATCTTGTTGGCGTTCAGCAGAATCTGACGGAGCTCCATAAACTTGGGATGGTTCTCTCCGTCCTGATTGTAAACATCCTCGACCTCTTCATATTCCGCTTTGGAGGAATCTGCCGGGTCGTAGATCCGGATAGCATCGATAAAGACATCATAGTTTTCTTTTCCGACCGGATCCAGTGCCTTGATAAAGGAAGGAATCAGCTCAACACGGTAGGTGCCGTAGGGGAGCCCGGTCTTTCTCAGAACAGGAACCTGATACAGAGCATTGGATGCATCCGCAGTCGAATCAACGACCCACTCGCCGTTTACCAGATTGTATCCGTAATAGGTATTCGTGTTCTCCGCTGCGACCAGTTTGTTGGTAGAGTCATAGATTCGCATCTGCAGCATGCCGCTGGCTCCGCTGGTCAGGCTGATGACATCGAAGCCCGTACCGGTGAAGGTAAACTCTGCCTTGGGCTTGACTGCGCCCTTCTTGTTGATCTTCTCGGATATGGTAATCTTATGGGAGGTGCCGTTGCTGTACGCTGCATCATCAACATAGTGGGAATCGTTTCCATACCAGTCATCCCAGTCTCTCAGCAGACGATCCTTCGACGGTCTGTCCGTATCCTGCACCTGAGCCTCTGAGGCGCTGTCGCCTACGGTTCCCCACTGAACTGCGGTTCCATCCTTCAGCTTTCCGTCCGTATACTGGATGGCGCTGACGTTGTCCTCATAATAAATCTCCGTGGCAGGAATCACCGTAACCTCACCGTAGATGTAGTTCTGGTCGTTTTTGACGGGATTGCCATCGACCTGAACCTCGTAGTACAGGCGCTCCAGAGAATCCATCTTCATGGTATTGGGGGTATATCTCACAACCTCCTTGGCACCATCCTGAACCTTGGCAATGCCGTATGCGCCATTCGCCTCCAGGCCTGCAGACTGTGCTGCTGTTCCGGTTTCAGGCCGCAGGGTCGTCACGCCGGAAAGCGTGCCCTTTACACCGGCCTCATTTACCGCATTGATCAGCGTGTCATTGGTCAGTACATCAATATCCACAGCCAGGCCGTAGTCAATAACCACGGTATCCTTTCGCAGCAGATCAGAAATCAGATAGTTGTAGATGTAGAATGTATAGCCATCTGCGGATTTTCTGTAGATCGTCACATATCCGGGAATCGGGGTCTCTGTGACGTCATAATCAATCCGGTTGCCCTGTTCGTCATTTGCCGCAACCTTGGCAGTTGTGCTCCAAATAGAGGAATCCGGTTCCATCATGGAAGAATCCATCGTGATCTGTTCCACAGTTTCCTGGCCTCTGGTCAGCTGAACATTGATGGTTTCGGGTCTGGTGCCCGCCTTGTTGTCATTGTCGATCCAGATTTTTTTGATGGTGATTGCCGCACCGGTCACACAGGGGTCCTGCATTTCTCCCGGTGCCTGTCCTGCATAGTCGGGAACTTCCTGGGTATCTCTGCCCAACATCAGATCTGCCTGTGCTGCGCTGACATACACCTTTGCAGGAATACGGATCAGCTGGTTATCGGATCTGGTCAGGTCCGCGTCTTCCCACACCGCCTGATGCAGGCTCTCCGTCTCGGTCTCCACCAGTTCCTTGGGGATTCTGTGCTGAATCTGGTACTTGTCATACTTTTTATTTTCGATCAGACCGTTTTCATGGGTCGTATTCAGCTTCTGGTTGCCGTTGTAGATGGCATCCAGATGGTCATCCTCCACGCCTGCGGGATTCGTCAGACGGTACACATAATAGAGGTTATTCTGGCCTTCGATCTTCTGGGTGTCATTGATCGCAGTATTGTACGTCTTCAGGGAAGTTCTGCCCACGAAGGGACCAACACAGTTCTCGGTGCCCTTGATGACATCCGCAAGATCCATGGTGTTGTTCTTCAGCAGGCCTTCGTTATTAAAGCCCACAAAACCGCCGGCGTAGCCCTTAGCATCGGAACCGTTGGTCTCGTTGCCGGCACCGCCGCCATAGACATTGTATCCGGTCTCCACACCTGTGACAGAGCAGCCGTCAATCTTCGTTCTGTTGGCCTTAATCAGAGAAATGGTGATCTCGTCTTTCAGATGCGTGTCTTCCGGATTCTGAATCGAGCCATCTTTGGCACAATTTACCTCAATCACGCTGTCACCGATATGGATCTTGGCAAGGCCCTGATCCTTCACCAGCTCGATACCGATATCCAGCCCGAACAGGTTCACATGCAGCAGATTGCCCTTGCTGATGACATCCACCTTGATAATACCCAGATTGATCTGGATACCGCCGCCAGCCTGAATGTCTTTCACCCAGAGCTGCTTGAGCAGATCATTGAGCAGCTTTACAACGCCCTTCACCAGCGGGGAATCCGCCTTGATCTGAGCAAGATAGGTAAAGCTCGTCTGGCCTGCAAAGCCACCGGCAGTCTGTCCGCTGGATACCTCTCTGAGGTTCATAACGGAGTTGCCCGACATTCTGGCAATGTCGGCATATCCGGCAAAGCCGCCGACAATCTCTTCCTTATCCTTGTCGGTGTTCTGGCTGCTGACCGTAAAGCCGTCGGGAAGACCGATGACCTTGGAGTCGTCCACATGAGCACCAAAGGCTGCCAGCACGTCGCCGCCGGCACCGAGGAATTTATCCAGAAGCGATACATTCTCAATATCTACGACACCGCCCTTATCCATATGTCCGATAAAGCCGCCGACGTAGTTCTTGCCCTGCACATGATGGAGATTCTCCACGGAGCATCTCTTGACAGAGCTGTTTCTGAGGGTGCCGCCGAAGCCGCCGGCATTGCCCGTAAAGGTGGGGTCATTCACATAGCCGTGCTTCTGAACTTCCTTTGCCTCAACCGTCAGACCTGCGTCCGTTGTGCCGGTCACGCTGGAATCATAGATGAAGGTACGGAATGCATCCAGTGCCTTCACGGAACCCAGGCCAACCAGAGAGCCCAGAATACTGGTCTGCTCTCCGGAACTGGAGGCAGACAGCTCTGCAACGGAGGACACATCGGCGTAGCCAAAGAAGCCGCCAACATGCTTGCCGCCGGTGACGCTGCGGATCTTCTCCGCATGGGCGCCCTGCAGCTGATTGTCTGCCTTGCCGATGACAGTTCCCTGCAGCTCGCCGACAAAGCCGCCGACTGCATTGGCATACTTCGTGGTCGTACCCTCGGAATAGACACCGTCCACCACAATGCCATATTCGTCCCAAGGCAACACATCCGCCGCCTCGATGGTGGACATGGTTGCATTCAGGACCTCTGCCAGGTTATCCGGAGTGCTGATCAGATGCTGCAGCAGGCCGCCCAGCAGACCTTCCTTACTCGCAGTATCCACAGCCGCTGCGCTGCCCGGTTCCACCAGACCGCCGAAGCCGCCGACTGCATTGGTGCCGTTGACTCGGCGGAGATTTGCGACAAAGCATCTGTTGTTCTGGGGATCATCCACCGCATCCGTAGCGCTGTAGGTTTCTGCCTTGCCGCCGTTATTCCAGTTGCCCCAGATCTGACCGCCGCGCATATGGCCCACAAAGCCGCCGGCATAGCCGACCTTTTCCACGTTGGGTTCCTGCTTGGGGTTGCCCGTTGCCGTGACTTCCAGACCGGACTGATAGCCGGTCACATCCGAATTGCGGACGACAGGCACAAACGTCTGCAGGACACCCATAGAGCCTACCAGAGGAACTTTTCCGTTGACCAGGCTGATGCCGCCAATCTCGGCTACACCGCCCGTCATCATTTCACCGGCAAAACCACCGGCGCTCTTGTAGGCGGTGACATCCTTTGCGTCCCATGCATGGGACTGCGTAATGATGCCGCCTTCCATTTTACCGACATAGCCGCCGGCATCGCCCAGCTGGTAGGCCGTGCTGCCGACAGAATCTCTGCCTGCCTTGACATTGTAGCCATAGGCATACTTCGGGATCAGCTGACCCAGTTCGTCCTGAGTAGACACTTTATCGGCGGGGAACTGATAGCCGTAAACGCCCTTGGATGCAACTGCGTCCGCCCAGGCGTTCCAGGTCTCCACGTCCATCTTTCTCAGCGGGCCGTAAACCGCCGTGTTCGTTTCGGTGGGATATACCGCCTGCAGCAGGCCCAGAACATTATTAACCGTTACAAGGCCAAAAAGCAGCTTCAGGTTTCCGGTTCCTGCAAGGTTTGCATTTTCCATCAGGCCGGTAAATCCGCCGGCGGCCTCACCGCCGTATACGGAGCGCAGTCTCACAACCGCACATTCGCTGCCGGTGCCGTCAATTCTTGCGCCCTCATTATATCCCAGATAACCGCCTGCAAGACCGCGGGTACGATCCACATCCGTAAATCCGTTCGCACGAACCACGCCGCCGCAGGGGATTGCGGTGGTGCTGCTGTCTTTCACCACCGGGATAAATGCCTTTACGAGGCTTGCAAGGGATTCGTTGATATTCAGCAGACCGTTGAGCAGATCCTGATCCTCGCCCAGAACAGCCGCCACGTTGCCCGGTTCCAGATGACCGGCGTAGCCGCCTGCCATTTCCTGTCCGATAATATAGGCGAAATTGTAGACATTGCTGTTGCTGATCTGGCTGCCGGATCCTTCACCGATGAAGCCGCCGGCCTTGCCGACTTTGGTTCCGGACGCCGTCGGGATTGTCTCCTCGCCGTTTGCCAGCACGGAGAATCCACCGATGCTGCCATGAACATTACAGTTTTCGATCTTCGTTGCAACAACGTCCAGCGCAGACAGCAGGTTCTGCAGATTCAGCAGGTTTGCCACCTTGAGGCCTCCGCCCACCTGCGCTGCGGAATCGATGTCTGCACGGCCGACAAAGCCGCCGGCATATCTTCCGCCCTTAACTGCATAAGCCGACTCTGCACCGTAGTAGCTGGCTGCATCAGCTGCTTCCAGATCGGAAGGAGCTGTCACCTTGGTGTGCTTCAGGGAGAAAACATTGGAGTCTGTGATGGTGGCACCGCTTGCCTGACCGGCAAAGCCGCCGGCGCTGCTGTCTGCCGCGGTTGCTTCCACCACGAAACCAGTTTTTCCTTCACCTGCCGACTGCACGGAGGCCCTCTTGATCACCGGAATATAGACATTCAGCACACTCAGAAGATTGGCAATATCCAGATTTACAATGCCTCCAAGGAGCTTGAGTCCATCGGATGCGGCCACGGCTCCGGCTTCGATTCTGCCTGCAAAGCCGCCGGCGTAATCGGTACCCTGCACATTTTCAAGGCCGACTACTGCGTAGTAATCCTGTCCTTCTATAGCTGCCGTGGAATTGTCCACCTTGCCGCTGTTCATATGGCCGAAGAAGCCGCCGGCGCAATCTGCCGTAACCTGAGGCTTCTCGCCGTTGGTCACGAAGGCCGTCTTACAGTTCGTGTATTCCGGCAGCAGATACGGCACAAGGTTTACAAGATTGCTGATGTCCACAATGCCGGGAAGGGTCAGCTTGCCGCCGTCATCCTTCTGGGCGATTCCTGCAAGGCCACCGGTATGGGACTTGCCCACAAAGCCACCGGCATAGCTGGCTTCTCCGGTGCCCTTTACCGCAGAGACCTCTTTGATATTGGACACATCGGTATTTGTAACCTGAATGCCCTCTGCCTCGGAAATCAGGCCGCCTGCCAGAACCTCCGTCTTGGAGGACGGGCCCTGAACGCCCGTTGCGGAGATGAGCGCACCCTGTTCAATGCCCTGTACATGGGTATCGTTGATCTTTACATTCAGTCCTTGGGCCAGGGAGAGGACATTGTCAACCTTAATCAGGCCCAGGCCCAGCAGGTCAAGGCCTCCTTCTCTGACCAGGCTGCCGGAACCGGCTCTGCCCGCGAGGCCGCCCGTATAGTTCTGAGCGGTGACGCTCTCGACGCCGTTAATATTTACCTGCTGGACCTTACCGCCCAGCATCAGGCCCATACCGCCTGCCGCATACTCCTCGGCCGCAGTGACCTTCAGGCTGCTGCCCTCCAGATTGACCTTTTCCACCTGGAAGGGCAGATAGCTGCCCACGCCCAGCGTGTTATTCAGAATGCCGATGGGATTTGCGGTGACAACGCTGCCGGCAATGCCGCCGGCATAGCTCTTGGCACTGACATTTGCCAGGCCCTTCACAACGGTCGGGCCACCGACCTGGTCGGCATGTGTATTCTCCGGCGCGATCACAACTCCATCGCCCTGGCCCAGAAGGCCGCCGGCATACCGATCCTTTACCTCTACGCTCCAGTTGGTACCGCCGACGGTGCATTCATGCACTTCAGACGGGGTCAGACCGGACAGCGCCAGCAGCGTATTGAGCTTATCCTCATTGCCCGGTGCAACCAGATCACCCAGCAGACCCGTAACAGACTGCAGCAGGGTGTTGTTCTTCTCATCGCCATCGCCGAT
>RCNH01000671.1_pt1 | contig 13284 bp, 9 predicted proteins | sample 2041161 | NCBI WGS metagenome assembly RCNH01 (sample SAMN09708215, study PRJNA481090) | Feces metagenome, whole genome shotgun sequencing project. | biome: feces | host: Leptonychotes weddellii | place: Antarctica: Sion Island | collected 2010-03-01 | reverse complement strand
CATTTGAGAAAACAGTTTAAAAATTTGGTTTATAAAAATAAACTACTTTATATTTGCTTCAGAAAACAAGTTTACACCACAAACCAATTTACAAACATTAAAAACTCTATCTTTATGAACTCTAACAATTTTTCAGAGAAAGAAAGTTTGGAACTGATTTCTCAAATGTTGCAACAAACGAAACAAAGTCTGGAAGTCGGCAGCGGCAACCAATTCCTCTATCACGGTTATACGGCACTTGTGCTGTCGGTCGTGATCTCGGCACTAATCCATACAACGGGCAATCCGGCATGGGCTGCGCTGTGGTTTCTGATGTTTCTGCCGAGTATTCTGATCCACTTTAAAACCGCCCATCAAAAACCCGCGGTCGTCACTTATATGGAGAAAGCAATCCATAACACTTGGGCAGTCATAGGGTCATTGTTCGGTCTGACGGTCGCTGCCCTGCTTTTGATCGGATTTCTACGGGGACTGATTTTCGACTTTGGCCTCATGCTCCCCTTGAGTTTGATCTATTGCAGCATCGGCACTTCCATCACGGGCGTCATTCTCAAGGATCGCGCACTGACCTATCTGCCGCTTGTGGCATTTCTTGTAGCCGTATATATGCTCGTTGCGCTGGTGGCACGGCAGGACATCACGCCGATGTGGCATTTGTGGTTCGGTCTTTCGTTCCTCTTTATCATGATCATTCCGGGACACCTGCTCAATAAAAAATCAGAATCATGCTCAAAGAATTAAATCCGTTGATCCACTCGCAGTTGCGGCTTGCGATCATGACCATTCTGCTTGCGGTCGATGAGGCGGATTTCACCCATCTGAAGGAGAAGACGGGTGCCACCTCGGGCAACCTCAGCGTCCAGATCGACAAACTCACCTCGGCGGGATATATCGAAACCACCAAGGAATTTGTCGGTAAGAAAACGCGCACCTCCTGCCGCATCACCGACACGGGACGCGCCGCTTTGGAAGAATATGTGGAAGCACTGAAAGGATATTTCAACCTGTAAACAAAAACGCCCGACTGATTTATCGGGCGTTTTGTTTTAGTTGTTCTCCCCACGAAATGCGGAAATTCGTCCATCCGTCGCTATGCGTTCGGAGCGAGAACGTGCAACCGTGGCGATCCAACACCTCACGGATGAAGAGCAGGCCGATTCCCTGCCCGTTGAGTTTGGTCGAGAAGAACGGCGTGAAGAGTTTATCCTCTACTTCGCGGGAGATCATGATGCCATTATCGGCAATTTCGAGCATGGGCGCGGTCGGTGAGGTACAAACACAGATAACACCCTCGGACGAGATGCTCTCGACGGCATTCTTCACGATATTGACCAGCACCTGCTCAAACAAGACCTGATCGAGTTTTACGCGGGGACTTTCCGCGCAGAGTTCGCACCGTAGTTCGATCTTCCGATCCGTACACAGCGACTCCAAGAACGCACGGCACGACAGGATCACATCGTTCAACGCGACCTCTTTCAGTTGCGGTTCGGGGATCTTCACCACATCGGCGAAATTGGTGATAAAACGGCTCATCTTGAGGCTGCGCTCGATGCATACCGACATCACCTCCCGTAAATCGGCACTCTGCTCCACATCAGGAAGCATATCCTGCACGGTATCCAACACCGAGGTCACACCGCCCACCGTATTGTTCACCTCGTGGGCAATCATGCGGATGATTTTTTCGTAGGCTTTCTTTTCTGCCTTTACCACTTCCGAAGTGAGGCTCTCGACCAGCACAAACGGATGGGCAAACCCGCGATCGACAAACGAAAGGCGCGAACAACGGTAAATCTTCGCATCGCCCAATCGAATAGTGCGGGTCGTACCCTTCGGCATACGGGCAATTTCATCCGACAAAGGGGAGGCGAGATCCTCCATACGCATTCCCTTAACGGATTTCACATCCGCAACCTCCAAAAACTTCAGGGCAGCCTTGTTGAGCATCGTAAAATGCTCGTCGAAATCGAGGATGATCACCCCCATCGGTGAACTCTCGATCAACAGATCCAAGAAATGGTTTTGTTCCCGAAGGCGCAGACGCTCCTCCTTGAGTTGATCCATCATACGGTTGAAAATCATCACGATGCGGTCGGATTCCGGCTGTCCGACCTGTTTCAGCCGACTGCTGAAATCCTGTTCGCGCAGAAGATCCATGCCGCTTGCAATGCTGTCGAGCGGTTTCACGGCCTTGCGATAAAGATAAAAGAGAAGCACCACCATACAAAGGATCAACACCTCAATACCCCACACCAATCCGCCACCCCGCTCAAGGGCAAGGAGTAACAACCCCACACCCGTTACGAGCAACAGCACGGCCAAAATCGCAAATAAATTTCGGAGTCTCATGATTGCAGTTCAATTCCGTATTTTTCGATGCGGCGGTACAGCGACTGCCGCGAAATACCCAAGATATGCGCCACCTGCGAAAGGTTGTAATCGTATTTTTTAAGAGCCTCCTCAATAGTTTGTCGTTCAATCTCTTCAAGGGTTCGAATCCCGACCGGAGATGCGGATTCTTCGTTGTTGATCGGCTGGTGCTGACATCTGAAATCATCGGCATCCAGCATCGGTTTGTCGCACACCAAAAGCGTACGCTCAACAAAGTTCTTCAATTCGCGGATATTGCCCGGATAAGACAATGATGAAAGATAGTCCGTCGCCCCTTCAGTGAAATCGACCCGCCGCAGTCCGTTTTTACGGCAAAGACGGTCGGCAAAATGACGTACCAGAAGCGGAATATCCTCGCGTCGTTCGCGCAGGGCAGGCAGATGAATCGTGATGAGATTGACACGGTAGAACAGATCCTCGCGGAACAACTTCCGCCGTACCATCTCCCCAAGATCGGCATTCGTGGCACACACCACGCGCACATCGACCTTGCGGGGACGGCTGTCGCCCAGCACCTCGAACGTCTGCTCCTGCAACACGCGCAGCATCTTGGTCTGGCAACTCATGTCCAGTTCGCCCAATTCGTCCAGAAAGATCGTACCCCGATCGGCCATCTCGAAACGCCCCACCCGATCGCACACCGCATCGGTAAATGCACCTTTGCGGTGACCGAACATCTCGCTTTCGAAAAGCGACTGCGAGACACCGCCCAGATTCACCTTTACGAACGGCTTGTCGGCACGGCGGCTGTTGCGGTAAATGGCTTCGGCAACGAGTTCCTTACCCGTACCGCTCTCGCCCGTAATCAGCACGGGCGCATTGGTCGGGGCAATACGGCGGATCGTCTTGAAAATCTCCTGCAACGAGCGACTCTCACCCACGATGCCTGCACGGTCGAATCCGTCCTCATCCGTCGTATCTTTGGCGGCAGTAAGTTCCAATGCAGTCTCGATACGTTGCAACAACACGGGATTCTGCCACGGTTTGGTGATGAAATCGAAGGCTCCCGCCTGCATGCCCTCAACCGCCAAAGGAATACTGCCCCATGCCGTCATCAGAATGACGGGCACGTCGGGGCAAAAGATCTTCACCTGCCGAAGCAGCGTAATCCCCTCAACACCATCCGTCGAGAGCGAGAAATTCATATCCATCAGGATCAGACGCGGTGTCTCGTTGCGCACCACTTCGATCGCTTCGTGCGGCATCGCCACCGCCCGCACCTCATAGCCGGCATGGCGGAGCAGAAGTCCGAGCGAAGAGCGGATCGCACCATCATCATCAATTACAAGTATCATAACACAAATGTAACGATTAATTCAGAGAAATACGCCATCCTCCCTTATTTTTGTCCGCGCACGATTCGATCGAAATCGGCATCAAGCGCCGCATTACGGGCATAATCCCAGAGCGTAAGACTGCGTATCTGATAGTAATAATACCAGTAGCTGAACATCTCGTTGATGAGCCTCTGACGCGCCGCATCCTTGCGCGTTTCGGAGTCGTTGAGGTCGAGCGTCGAGATTTTGCCGATGATAAACGCCTGCACATTCGTCTCATAACGACGGCGGGCAATCCGATCGGCCGCCTCGGCAAGTTGAAGTTGCCGTTGCTGGTTGTTGAAGTGCTCGACAAGGATGAAGATGTTCTGGCGGAAGTTCTGCTCCTCCTGCCTTAACCGACTCCGTACCACTTCGCGGTTACTCTCCGCCACACGCACCTTACCCTTCCGCTTTCCCCAATCCAAAATCGGGATATTCAACCCGAGTTGAAACACCTCGTCGGGTTTTACGGGATTATACGCCCCGTGCAGGTTGCGATCGGTTCCCGTCATGCCCACCCGCGCAAAGAGCGTGATCTGACGACGGTTGCCCCGCGCCTTGGCCACCTCATAATCGGCTTCCAACTGACGACGGCGGATGGTCTTTGCAAAGGCGTTGTTCGTAAGTGCCTTATCCAACACATCGTCATAGAGGAGCGAAATTTCGGGTAGATGATCGGGAAGAACGGGATCCAACTCCTCGTCGGTATCCAACCCGAGGAACGACCTTAACGTAAACATCTTGCTTTTGAGCATACTCGCATTCTCCGTCCGCTCGGCACGGGCTTCCAACACGTTCTGCTCCATCTGCAACAGGTCGTTTTCGCTGATCTGCCCCATCTGGCGTTTAGCCTTGGCCACCTCATAGAGTCGCTCGGCATTCGAGAGGTTCTGCTCGGCGGTCAGAAGCCGTTCCTTGGCAAGCAGCAGGTTGAAGAAATGGTCGATCGTGAGCATCGTCACCTCCTCGGTTGCCGAAAGGAACCGCGCCTTCGCCTCGGCATAACGCACGGGTTCGATACGGCGGTTCCACTTGAAGTTGTTTACTCCGAAAATCGGTTGTTCGAGGGTCAGTGCCAGGGGTACCGACATGAAACGGTGTTCGCGGTCGCCGCCGAATTGTTTCATGTAATCAAGCGAGGTCGATAACGAAAGACGGCCTCCCGTGAACCAGATGTTCTGCCCGACGGACAGCGTACCCTCCATATCGAGGAAATTGTTTCGAAGGAAAGTATAAGATCCGTCACTCTTTTGATAGGAGTTGTAGTTCTTCGTATAACTCGGCAGGGTCGAGGAAAGGTTCATCTCAGGCAACAGATCCGCGCGGAAGGTACGATACTCCCAATAAGACTTTTTGAGTTCGTTCAACGCCACCGCGGCATCGACACTCTGCGTACGGGCAAGCGTCACGGCTTCGGTCAGCGTAATGGCACGCCTCTGCCCCTCATCTGCCGCCACACGCAACACCATAAAAAGAGCAATCACTCCGCAAACAATCCGTTTCATCGCTTATCGGTTTTTATTCGTCGTGCAGGGCATCGGCAGGGTTATACTTCACGGCGCGGTTGGCCGGCAGCCAGATTCCGCAAATGATCGCCAGCGCAAGGATCGCCCAAGTGACTGCATTCGTCACCACAAAGCGCATCACGGGAGACCCTATCAGCAGTCGGGTTGTTTCTGGTGCATAGGTGATCACTTCGGCCAAAATCAACTGACTTTCGATCAGCATGGCGGGCAGAGAGGCAACCGCCAACAACATGAGGCCTTCTTTAAACAACATCCGACGGATGCGTCGTTTGTCCGCACCCATCGCCATGCGAAGACCGATCTCCTCGCGGCGCAAGCGTACCCGATACCAGAACATACCGATCACGCAAAGGATGACATTCAAGAGGAAGAACAGCGACATGACCACCCCGAATCGGATCAAAGTAAGATAGCCGAATTCCTCGTTGAGTTCGGTACGGATCTGACGATAGGATTTGATCTGCTTGAGGTAGAAATTTCCAAAACGCAACTCATCGGACATCGTTTCAATAAACCGCTCCTCGAAATTCCGTTCCGAAACGCCCTCTTTAAGATGCACCACAAACACGGGAAGATCTTCCGACTCAAGGTGATCCGCGATGTCCGTTCCCCGGAAACAATACCCCTGCGGTATTTCGTAATCGGTTCGTTTGAGGTCTTTCACGATGCCCACAATGCGCAGATCCTGTCCGCTGCTGACATTCTTCACGGTCTGTCCCAGTGCATTCCCGTCGGGATACAGTTCTTTGACCAATCGCTCCGACACGACCACCGACAGAGGATCCGACAAATCGAAATCGCGCATCGACACGGCCTTTCCGTCGGGCGTTTCCAGACCGAACATTCCGAAGAAATCGGTCTTGGGATAGACCACATTCGTATTGCAGAAAAAGGTTCGGGTCGTATCCCGCGGATTTTGATACTTGTTGCTGTGAAAGTCACCCATATAGGGCATGCCTCCATACGTCATCACAACAGCCACCTTGTCAAAATCGGGATATTGCTCCAGACGGCGTAACACATGCCGAAAATCCTCCATACGCCGTTCCGGGCTGTCGGCCGCCGAATCATACCCCTGATGGGCTTCGGAATAGACGCCCAACGAAACGACCCATTCGCGATCGGTCTTAAATTCCGACGAATTCATACGGGTCAGTCCCGTCATGATGCCAAATTCCGAGGCCATCCACAGCAGTACAAAGACCAGCATCAACTCCAATCCGATCCACGCATTTTTGCGCACACGGGTAAAGAACGACATTCCCCGTCCGCCGATCATCGTTGCGCCCACCATCGGCGAAAGCGACTCGACAATCGGACGGCGCGAAGCACGCCACGCGGGGATCAATGCCGAAACAAGATTCAGCACCAAACACACCGCAACGACCCCTATAAAAGCAATCGGTTTGAAGAACATCTCGGGCGCAAGCACGACCTCGCCTCGTTCGGGGAAACGCAAATCAAGAAGCAGTTTGAAGAACCAATCCCCGCAAACGACCAACAAGAGATAGGAAACCAACAACCCCAATAATCCGCCCAGCAGGGTAAACAGCAAATTTTCAAAGATGACCTGTCGGAACAACATCGGTCTTGAGGCACCGAACGCGCGTCTTACGCCCAATTCCGCCATACGGCGTTCCATACGGGAATCGGCCATGCCCGAAAGGTTGATTGCAGGCACCAACAAAAGGGTAAGCAACAAAACCAAACCGTTCAACCACACAGCGGTATAATCCACTGCCTTTCCGTTACGCGCGTGGAAGAAATCTTCGACAAACGTATCGGGTGCATCCATACACCAGAAAGTAAGTCCTTTGCCCAGCGTCTGCGAATAACGCCGCACACGCTCTTGTCCGTCTTGTTTGACCTTCTGAAGATCTACACCGCGCTCCACGAGCATATACGCTCCATACTCACCGAGCGATCCCGACGTCTCGTAATTCCCGTACGTTTCCAAGGAAGGACGATATGCGGTATAAGGTGCCCACAGGTCGCCATAACTCAACGAGGCAAGCACCGACACGTTTTTCACCACGCCGCACACCCGATAATCCAGAAAATCGAACGAAATATGCTGTCCCACGACATCCGTTTTCCCGAATACCTGCAAGGCCAGATTCTCGGAGATGACCGCCACGGGAAGTCCCGACTGAAAATCAGTCTCCGAGAAGGGTTTTCCGCTAAGGAACCGAAAATCGAAAACCTTCCAAAAATCAGCATTCGTTTTTCGCATATTGACTTCGATCGACGGTCGCTTGTCGCCGGGTTGCAGCCATCCCAACGTCTGGAAATTCTCCACAACAGCCATCGCCTCGACATGTTCCATCCCGTCGAAGCAGGTATGGATCGCCTTTTCGGACAAACCTGCAAACATTTGAGTGCCATCCTCAAGCAACACACGGCCGTAATCGGCAATAAGCAGTCGATCCCGATGTGTTTCGGGGTAAATGTTCGTCAAAAGGATGGTCATGCCGACGATCAGCGCCATGATCATCGACGCGGCAAGTCCCGTTCCGACGATATAGATCAGCGAAAAGACCCGCTCCTGTCGCAGGAGCGTCCACGCCTGTTTGAAATATAGTCGTATCATGATTTTTCTTATTTTTGAGGGTTATTCGACCTGTCGGCCGTCAAAGAAACGAACCACACGCCGGGTTTGACGCGCCTGCTCCTCGTTGTGCGTCACCATGACGATCGTACGCCCGTCCTCCCGATTCAGGCGGTGCAGGATCTCCATCACCTCGGCACCCATCTTCGAATCCAGATTACCCGTCGGCTCATCGGCCAGAATGATTTCGGGATTTCCCACAATGGCACGGGCAATCGCCACACGCTGACACTGACCGCCCGAAAGTTGCGACGGGAAGTGGTGCATGCGGTGCGTCAGTCCCACCCGTTCCAGCACCTCCTGCACCCTTTGGCGGCGTTCGCGGCTCGGTACATTGCGGTAAAGCAACGGCAACTCCACATTATCCAGCACATCGAGCGAATTGATCAGATGGAACGACTGGAACACGAATCCCAATTTTTGGTTGCGGAACATCGCCAGTTCCCGATCCTTCATCCCGACGATGCTTGTGCCGTCGATCTCGACCACTCCGCTCGTGGGCATATCGAGCAATCCCATGATGTTCAGCAGTGTGGATTTTCCACATCCCGAAGGTCCCATGATGCTCATAAATTCGCCACGCGCCACCTCCAAATTCACATTTTCCAAAGCCTGAGTCTCGATCTCCTCCGTACGGTAGATCTTGCTGACTTGTGTAAGTTTAATCATACTATTTAATTTTTATGGTTTTCTTTCCCTTGAAATCGGTCATATTGCTGATGACCACCTCGTCACCCGCATGAAGGCCTTCGATGACCTCCACCCGCTCGAAACTGCTCTCTCCCAAACGCACCCGACGGCGCACCAAGCGATCCTTATCCTTCAACACGAACAGATCGTATTCGCCCGCACCCGCATAATAAGGCGCATTCTGCAAACGGAGTACCCGCTCCTTGAGAGCGTTCATCACATGCACATCGACCCTTAACCCCGAACGCAGACACGCATCGTTATCCCTATCCAACTGAACCGTAAATGCGATGATGCCGTTCTTGCTTTGCGGGGTCAGATTGCTCACCACGCCCGTGAGCCGCTGCCGACCCGCCATCACCACCGTACGACTGCCGACCGCCACGCGATCGCCATAGCCGTCGGCAATCTCGCACTCCACCTTGAAATGGCTCAAATCGGAAATCACCGCCACCTGTTCGCCTTGCAGGATCTGCGCACCCACCTGATTGTTGATGAACGTGAGGACGGCCTTGCGCGGGGAACGGATCTCGGCATCCTCCAGCGTGCGTTTCATCTCTGCGAGTTCCTTTTGAAAGATCCGAAATTCGAGTTCCTTAACCTTCAGATCGGCCTTTTTGACCTGTTGTCCGTTTTCGTACATCTGGCGCAGTTGTTCCAATTCGAGTTTTCCCGTGTCGTAGGCCAGTTCGGCTTGGCGCACCCGATCGGTCGTACCGCTTCCCATGCTGTCCAAATAGCGTTCGTTGCGCAATTCGACCTCCATGCGGTCGAGATTCATGGCGCAAATTTTCACTTTCATCTTCAGGTCGCTCAAAAAAGTCTGATTGTCGATGCGCAATTGTTCGAGTTGGCAACGCCGCATCTGCTCCTCGTCGAGCATCTTGCGGTAGGCGGTTTCGGTACTCTGCAAATCGAGTTTCAGCAGAGGCGTACCCTCCTCCACAAGATCACCGCTTCGGCTGTAAACCTGAACGATACGGGTATTGATCGGCGAAAGAATGATTTCCTCGAAGGCTGGGACAACCTTACCCGATGCCCCGACGCTCACTTCGATCGCCCCTTCATCGACCACTGCGAAAGTCAGTTCTTCCCTTTTAATCGACGGACGCAGTACCGAAACAAGACCGTAAAGCACCACGCCTACGCCCAGCACAACCGCCCCACAGCGCATCATGCGTCCGCGGCGGATTTTCAGTCGTTCTTCTTTTGATATTTCCCGATCCATAGTTTTTTTCGTTTTGCATCTGCCTCGAACAATCCGCATGCCAAACATATAACACACAATATATCAGCACATTCCGTCCGAATCGAGATGTCCGTTTTCGGACACTCATCCGTTTTCGGACAAAGTTGCAGATTTTCGGGGAGGGGACTTGTTTTTACCCGCCGAAAAAATTAAATTTGTCCGGATGTTTTCTTTAAACAAACACATACGCCCTATGGAAAAACAAATTCTGACTTTATGTCTTGCCCTCTCGTCGCTCGTTACGCTGCGTGCGCAAACCTTCACCGAGTGGCAGGATCAAAGTGTAAACGAACGCAACCGAATGCGGATGCACACTTCATTTTTCGCCTATGAGGATGCCGCCTCGGCACTTACGGCCGACAAACGCCAATCCGAGCGTTTTCTGTCGATAGACGGCACGTGGAAATTCTTCGGTGCGGAGCATGCAGACCAACGCCCTCGTGATTTTTTCCGTCCCGCATACGATGACTCCGCTTGGGGTACGATGCCGATTCCGGGCATTTGGGAATTGAACGGATTCGGCGACCCGATGTATGTCAATATCGAATACCCGTGGGATACCCATTTCAAGAACAATCCGCCGTATGTCCCCGAATATCGCAACCATGTGGGTTCTTACCGCCGAATGATCGAGATCCCCGAATCGTGGTCGGGCAAACAGATCATCGCCCATTTCGGATCGGTCACCTCGAACCTTTACCTGTGGGTAAACGGTCGTTTTGTCGGTTACAGCGAAGATTCGAAACTCGCCACCGAATTTGACCTTACGCCCTACCTCAAACCCGGCAAAAACCTCTTCGCCATGCAGGTGTTCCGCTGGTCGGACGGCACTTATTTCGAGTGTCAGGATTTCTTCCGTCTGGCAGGATTTGCCCGCGAGAGTTACCTCTTTGCCCGCGAGAAGCGTCATATCAACGATGTACAGTTAAGCACCGCTTTTTCCGAAGATTACACCCGAGGAACGCTTTCCGTTAGGATGCTCCTTCCGAAAGAGAGCAAAGGATGCACCATCGATCTGACCCTTAAAGATCCCCACGGGAAAGTAATTGCCTCCTCCTCTTCAAAAGTTACATCTACTTCGCTTACCGCCACGCTCGATGCCGGAAAGATCGGCCTGTGGTCGGCCGAAACGCCCACACTCTACGGGGTGGAGGTCACGCTCAAAGCCGCTGACGGACGCACGCTGGAGGTAATTCCCCTTCATACGGGATTCCGCGAAGTGAAGATCGAAAATGCGCAGTTGCTCGTAAACGGGAAACCCGTCCTCATCAAGGGTGTGAACCGTCACGAACTCGATCCCGACGGCGGTTATGTCGTATCGCGCAAACGGATGTTGCAGGATATTCGCATCATGAAGGAGAACAACATCAACGCCGTGCGCACGTGTCACTATCCCGACGATCCCTATTGGTATGAATTGTGCGACCGATACGGACTTTATGTTGTGGCCGAGGCCAACATCGAAAGCCACGGCATGGGTTACGAAGAACGCTCGCTGGCAAAGGATCCGCGCTTCGAAAAAGCGCATCTCGAACGTAACCGGCGCAACGTATTAGCGCAATACAACCACCCGTCGGTGATCATCTGGTCGCTCGGAAACGAGGCGGGTGACGGCGTGAATTTCGCAGCCTGCTACGATTGGATCAAAACTTACGATCCGTCGCGCCCGATCCACTACGAACGCTCGACCCCGTTCCGCGGTACGCCCCACACCGACATCATGTGTCCGATGTATTGGAATTACGACCAATGCGAACGCTACCTGAAGAGCAATCCCCAGAAGCCGTTGATCCAGTGCGAATATGCCCATGCCATGGGTAACTCGATGGGCGGTTTCGGCGAATATTGGGCACTGATCCGCAAATATCCCTGCTACCAAGGCGGGTTCATTTGGGATTTTGTCGATCAGTCGTTACGCAAGGTAAACGCCAAGGGCGTGGAGATCATGGCCTACGGCGGTGACTGGAACAAGGAAGACCCCTCGACGCAGAATTTCTGCGACAACGGCCTTATCTCGCCCGACCGCATCCCCAATCCCCACATGCACGAGGTACGCTATTGGCATCAGCCGATTTGGACAACGCTGTCGGAGGATCTGACAACGCTGACGGCACACAACGAGAATTTCTTCCGCACGATCGACAACTGCCACGTGCGTTGGACGCTTTTGCAGGACGGCCGTCCGATCCGCAGCGGACTGATCCCCGAAACCCACATCCGCCCGCAGGAGAACGAGGTATTTGCGTTGCCGCTGAATCGGGAGGAGTTGCCCGCCGAGGGTGAACTTTTGCTGAATGTCGCCTACCTGCTTACGGATGCCGAGCCACTACTCGAACCCGATCACTGTCTTGCCTATCAGCAGTTTGTAGTGCGCGAGAAGAAAGCAGAAGCACTTGAAATTGCACAGCATTCCGCCCCGATCCGCATTACGGACAATTACCGGAAATATCTCTTTGTCGAAAGCGATGCAATGCGCCTTACGATCGACCGTGAAAGCGGTCTTATCATCGGCTACGAGGTGAACGGCCGTCCGATGCTGGCAGAAGGGGCTTCGCTCCGTCCCAATTTCTGGCGTGCCCCCACAGACAACGATTTCGGTGCGGGGCTGCAAACCAGACACCGCGTATGGGAAGATCCGGGGTTGCAGTTGCGCGAGTTGAACTACTCGATCGAAGACGGCATTGCGGTGATTACCGCCACCCATTCACTGAATCGTGTCGGCGGAAGTCTCGAACTCGAATATCGGATCAACGATGCGGGCGAGATTCTGGTACGTCAGAGCCTCAAAGCCGACCCGACCCGCGAAAATCCCGATATGATGCGTTTCGGCATGCGGATGGAGATGCCCCGCGGCTATGAACAGATCGAATACTACGGACGAGGCCCGTGGGAGAATTACACGGATCGCAAATCGAGCAGTCTTGTGGGTATTTACCGTCAGACGGTCGATGAACAGTTCTACCCCTACATCCGTCCGCAGGAGACCGGCACCAAGAGCGACATCCGCCACTGGGCACAGACCGACAAATCGGGATGCGGTCTTCGCTTTACGGCCTCCGCTCCGTTCTTCATGTCGGCACTCCACTACATGCAGGAGTCGCTGGACGAGGGGCTTGTAAAACGACAGGCACACTCGGCAGAGGTCGTCCCCGTCGAGGATGTTTGTCTTGCGATCGACGGCGCACAATACGGATTGGGATGTGTCGATTCATGGTACAGCATTCCCCTGAAGCAATACCAACTGCCCTATGCAGACCGAAGTTTTCGATTCAAAATCACCCCGATAACCCGATAAAAACAAAAAAGAGCCGACAGAATATCTGTCGGCTCTTTTCTTTTCACAACAGGAATCTATTTCACCACCCAATTCTGATACACTTCGATCAATGCATCCGGTTTTTTCACTTCCAAATTGGGAAGGCGGGACTCAATCCAAATCTCCAACAAAGAACATTCGTTCCCCAAATATTGTCTGAGTGTCAACTCCTCGTCTTTTGC
>RCNH01000670.1_pt1 | contig 13309 bp, 10 predicted proteins | sample 2041161 | NCBI WGS metagenome assembly RCNH01 (sample SAMN09708215, study PRJNA481090) | Feces metagenome, whole genome shotgun sequencing project. | biome: feces | host: Leptonychotes weddellii | place: Antarctica: Sion Island | collected 2010-03-01 | reverse complement strand
AATGAGGGGGTTCGAGTCGGAAGGACGGCGCAGGTTGTGCATCATATTGGTGCGGGTGGGGCGAATGTCCGGGTCATACAGGGAGCTGGCAAGCGAAAAGCTCTGGTTGATGTGGAACCTTTCGTCCGGGGCCGAGTAGGGCGGCAGCACCATATTGTAAAGGATGCCAAGGCCCAGCACCGCACAGAAAACCAGCTGGTGCAGCTTGACCTTTTTGGAGGTGAACAGCCAGAAGCAGACCCCCACAAGAAGGATGCCGCCCAAAGCGATCACCCAGTAAAATTTGGTGAGGAAGCCGCCCACACGGGCCTGAATGCCCTTGATAGGCATCATGCCCTCAATGGGGGTGCCGTCAATTTCAAAGGCGGTTCCGCGGGGATTTGCGCCTTCTTCATAGGCAAGCAGCATCCGATGTTCGTTCTGGTATTTGAGGCGAACGGTCATGGAATACTCGGCGTTGGGATTGCTCCAATCCACCGGGATCTCTCGATCAAGGCCCAAGGTGGTGTAGTAGCCGTCCTTGCCGTTGAGGATGTAGCGCAGATCACCCACCGACTGGGCCAGTACCTCGTCGGAACCGGCACGGGTGATGGTGACCTCCATGGTGCCTTCCGGCGGCTCTTCGGGGTCATCCGGGGCCACCACAAGGCTTACCGCCAAAAGGCTTCGGTCACAGTAAAAGTCCTGCCGGAATTCCTCTTCCACCGGGGCAAAGGTGTGGAACTGGTCGCTGATGGCCCAGTTGAGACTTTTGCTGCCGTTGCCTCGGATCTCGGTGAACCAGACAGCGGCGAATAAAACAAAGGCAAGCGCGCACACCAGAACGCACTGGAGCGGCCGTTTGTATTTTTTAAAGAACGAAGTGTTCATCCAATGCAACCCTCATACTGCCAAAAGCGCCCTCCGGGGGGAGGGCGGTGACAGTGACACATCGTTTTTACCGGTGCGCAGCAGCGCCTTGAATCGGCAAAAATCAGTAAATTTGAATACGAAAAGTTTAAAATGACACGAATTATACAAAAATCTGGCTGTTTTGACGGAAAACAGCGCAGCTTCTGCTTATTGTACCTCGGTGGGATAAACAGAATAAAGGACTTTTTCAAACACACCCTCTGAGCGCAGGATGTGTTCAACGGCACCGCGCACGGCACCGTGACCGCCCTTTTGGGGGCAGACGTAATCGGCACGGGCGATCACCTCGGGGGAAGAATCCAAGGGGCAGGCCACAAATCCGCAAAGGCTCATGGCGGCCATATCGTTCCAGTCATCGCCCACATAGGCAACTTCTTCTTTTGAGAGGCCCTGCTCTGCCATAAAGTCCCGCAGGCGGACGCCCTTGTTGGCACAGCCCTGAATCACGTAATCCAGATGCAGCTCGGCGGCACGGCGGCGAACCGGCTCACTTTCACGGCCGGTGAGGATCATGACCTTGATGCCGGCAGTGCGGGCAAGCGTTAAAGCGGCACCGTCCTTGATGGCGAATTTTTTGATTTCGTTGCCGGTGGCATCCAGATACACACCGCCGTCGGTAAGGGTGCCGTCCACGTCCAGCACCAAAAGTTTGATGGACATTTATGTTAACTCCTTTTGATCTGCCAAAAGTATTTTGCACAAAAGCAGCGTATTCAAGCTCTTTTGTGTAAAAGCCCAAGACAGGGGAAACCTGCCGGGCTGAAAAAACAACCCGGCAGGAAAGCTGTTTTTATAAAATTGTGCCGCTGTAAAATCAATCAGCGGGCAAAGGTGGCTCCGTCCAGAGAGATCTTGGGGAAGTCATCCTCCGCGCAGTAGGGGTCGATCTGAGAAACCGATTCGTCCATGTCGAGCCATGCACGAGCCTGTGCCAGATCCAAACCGTCATCAATGTCCACGCTGGTGCGCTTGTCCAGAATGTAGCGGTAGGGATGAGAGCCGTGGAAGTATTTCCACTCGATCATTTTGGCACGGGGAGCCAGCAGAATACCGTCGGTAACGATATACAACGGGGGCAGCTGCTGACTGGGAACGTGCTTGATGCCCAGCTCATAGTTGAGGGGGCCGTTGTCGTCCCACAGATAGCGCTTGATCATCTCCATGGAAACCAGAGAGTCATAGCCCTCGGCAAGAGCCTGATGATACAGGTGGATTGCCTCACGGTAGTGCTTGGGATAAACCAGAGGAGCGGTGCAGGTAGCCCACAGGATGTGGTCGCCGGGTACGTTCTCGCACACATGGGCCACAACTTCACCAAAGGTCTTGGTCTTTTCGTCACAGAACTCAGGAGCACGTTTGTGAGTGCCCACGCCCTGGCTTTCGGCCATGGCCAGCATCAGATCCGAGTCGCTGGATACCACGATGTTGTCGATTTCCTTGACCTGCTTGAGCTGATTGAGCTTGTTGACCAACAGGTTGGTGCCAGCAAAGGGGGCGACGTTCTTGTTCTTCAAACGACGACTGCCCTGACGAACAGGGACAACGGCAGTAATACTCATTGTGGTTACCGATCCTTTCTTATACAGAGATAAAATTGTGACCGCCCATATGGCGGGAAGAGTTATACCAAAGTTTTGTAGGGCTCCAAGTCTTCCATAGGCAGGTTGATGATCTCATCCGCACAGCGCAGGTTGCGGATGGAGTGGGTGCCAAGACCCACGGCACGGTCAAAGCGCACATCAAAGCAATAGTCCAGCAGTTCACTGGGCATGAACCGATCCAGCACCACCGCATCCGGGAAAAGCGCGGTATAGTCGGTGGTGTCACGGGGATGGGTTTTGATGTAGAGCTGGTATCCATCGGCGTATTTGCTTACCAGATCACGGCACAGAACATCCTGCGCGTGCTGGCTGGGCAGAAAACCGTCAATGTAGTAGCTGCGGGGCAAAAACAGGCAGGTGGGGCTTTTGACCGGAGGCAGCTCCTGCTGAATGAACACACGGCGCACCACCGCCATCTGCTCGGGAGTGAACTGCTTCATGGCAGCAAAAAGATCAAATTCCCGCTGGCGCTCGGGCCAGTAAAGGGCGGACTTTTTGCTGGCAACCTCGATCACCGATGCGCCCCGGTAGGCACCCCAATAAAGGTAGCCCTGCCCTTTTTGACGGCGCTTTTGGTAGCCCGGCTGCTGAGACTGCTCCTCGATGAATTCGTGGGAGCGGCGAAGATTGTCAAAGGTGTCCTCACCCAAGGTGTACGAGGCTCCCAGATCCTGCAAATAGTTGCCCATAGGGGACCAGTCGTTGTAAAGGCAGATCTCGGCATAGTCTGCCGGATCAAGCGAAAAGCCGGCCTTTTTGATGGCACGCTTTTGCAGGGTGTGAACAAATGGCTTGCGCCAGCCGGTAAGCACCGGCTTTGGCCAGTCACGGGTCATGGGCATCATGACCGAGCTGCAAAGGCCGCAGGCAAGCAGGCGCTCTTTGAGGCCCTCACGGCCCGGCAGTGCCTGCGTTAAGCAGAACTGCGCGGGATGGGGCTTTGTGAGCAGCTTTGCCACCGAAACCAGCACATGATACGGAGTGTCGCAAACATACAAAACAGGCTTGTCCATTGCTTACTCCTCGTCTAACAGATCAACTGCCGGGAAGTGGATGCGGCCCCAGCCGTTTGCCCAGGTGGGGAAGGAAAGATCGCCGTTGGTGATTTCAAAGGCGAATTCCTTGGCGGGCTTATCCAAGCAGGCGGCGTTGCCCAGTTCTCTCTCGAACATATCCAAGTAGAAGAAGTACTGTCCTTCGCTCAAAGTAGAGGTGTCGAAGGTGAAATCGGTGGTGTACAGCTCACCCGGTTCGGCAGCACCCAGTGTAACCGGGTGGGTAATGCCGATGGGAGTGGAATCCTGATAATGGATATTGAGCTTCATATTCACCGCATCGAACTTGTGGAAAACACGCCACTGGATGCGCACGTGCAGAGGCTCACCGGCCTCGAACACGCTGCTTTCCTTGCCGATAAACTCAAGGCGCTCCACAAGCAGACGCTTGCCGGCCGAACCGATCATGCGGGGGCAGTCGGCAAGGTCGTATTTGACCACGTTCACATCGGTGGTGTCCATATAAATGGCAATGGCCTTTTCCACGTCGCCCTCAAAGATCACCTTGCCCTTATCCAGCACAACGCAGCGGGTGCACAGCTGGCGGATGGTGCTCATGTTGTGGCTCACGTACAGAACGGTGCGGCCTTCCTGACCGGCAACCTCGCTCATTTTGGAAAGGCACTTTTGCTGGAATTTCATATCGCCCACAGCCAGAACCTCGTCCATCACCATGATCTCGGAGTCCAGATGTGCGGCAACCGCAAAGGCCAGTTTAACGAACATACCGCTGGAATAACGCTTAACCGGGGTGTCGATAAAATCGCCGCACTCCGAAAATTCGATGATCTGGTCCAGCTTCTGATCGACCTCAGCTTTGGTCATGCCCAGAATAGCGCCGTTCATATAGATGTTTTCACGGCCGGTCATTTCACCGTTGAAGCCGGTGCCCACTTCCAGCATACTGGCAATGCGGCCCTTGATGCGGATCTCGCCCGAGGTGGGGGCGGTGATGCGGCTGAGAAGCTTGAGCAGGGTGGATTTGCCTGCACCGTTGCGGCCGATCACGCCCAGTGCTTCGCCCTTGTAAACGGTAAGATCCACGCCGTTCAGCGCCATAAAGGTTTTGCCGAAGAGGCGGCTGTCGGTTCCGATGGGCATATTGGGATCTTCCTTGCCGCGAACACGTGCCCACCAGCTCTGCAGATCGGCCGTGAGGGTGCCGCCGCCGATCTGGCCCAATTTATACTGCTTTTTAACGTCCCGGACCTCGATAACGGGTTCCCGGGTGGTAAGTTCTGTAGACATACTCATAACTCCTCCCGTATTACACCGTATCCATAAAGGTCTTTTCCACTCGGCTGAACAGGATCACACCGATGGCCATCAGCACAAGCGCAAACACAGCGCTGTAGATCATCCAGCCTACCGATACCTCGCCGCAGCCCAGCAGCGCATTGCGGAAGGCAAGCACCGGCTCGGTCATGGGGTTGAGACGCATCAGCACAGCCATGCGGGGGCTGCCCTCAGCGATTTCGCTGAAGGAGTAAACCACGGGAGTGGCGTACATCCAAAGCTGAACGCCGAAGCTCACGGCAATGGCAAGGTCACGATACTTGGTGGTCAGGCTGGAAACAATGATGCCCACGCCAAGACCCAAAAGCATGACCAGAAGGACGATCAGGGGCAGAGCAGCGGCCCAGGGAGAAAGGCCGAAGTGACCGTACTGCTGCCCGAAGAAGTAGAACCAGACCCAGAAGATGGCGAACATCAAAAGCTGGATAAGGGTATTGATGAGCGAAATGATCACCTGCGCCACCGGCATGGTCAGGCGGGGGAAATACACCTTGCCGAACAGGTTTGCGTTGGCGACAAAGGTGTTTGCCGTGCCGGTAATGCAGGCCGCAAACAAAGACCAAATGGCGTTGCCGGCCATGTAGAACAAAAAGCTGGGTACACCCGACTCTGCAAGACCTGCGATGTTGCCGAAGACCACCGTGAAGATCACTGTGGTGATGAGGGGATTGAGCAGGATCCACAAGGGACCCAGAATGGTTTGTTTGTACATGGTGGTGAAGCTGCGCTTCACGAACATGACCACCAGATCTCGGTAATGCCAAAGCTCTTTGAGGTCAATGTCCATCCATCCGGTGCGGGGCCGGATGATCGTGGTCCATTTCTGTTCGTTTTGATTCAAGATGGGGAACCGTCCTTTCATGGTCAGGTAATCAGATTATGGATGATTCAGGCGGAACGGCGGCGGAAGGGATTTCGATGCCGCAAAGCTTCGCCCAAAGACTGAAGATAGTAAAAGCGGGATGGATTTGTTTGCCGCTGTTCAAAGGTGTGCTTTATCAGCCGGGGGCTGTGCAGAAAAAGCGCCGGCTCATAAGGCGAGTAAAGGCCAAAGCGGCGCATTGCATCGGCATGAGCCAAAAGCCAGGGGTCTTTGAGCACGGTTTTTACCTGCCGGCGGCGCTCTCCGGCAGAGCCGTCACCCCGCAGGACAAGGTCCCGCGCACCGGCTGCAATGGTTTGAAGCACCGCCCGGTGCAGCTGGGCAAGGTCTTGTTCCGGGCAGTGGAACACCTCGGTGCAATCGGCAAACAGCCGGTCGTAAAGGGTCTGCCACAGTTCAAAGTAATCTGGCCGCAGCCGATGGGTGAGACTGTTGGGAACATCCTGCTCGTAATAGGTGAGCGGGGCATTCAGCGCAAACAGGCCTTCGCCGCCCTGCGCTTTGAGGGCACGGGCGTAATCAAGGCAAAAGAGAAGGTCTTCACCCAAGGTGTAGTTCTTATCAAAGCAAAGCCCCTGCGATTGGATGAGGGACCGGGAAAAAAGCTTATTCCATGGCATGGGCAGCAGAGTTTCCAGCTGAAGGCGGGCCATGCCGTCAAAACCAAAGGAGCGGCCTTCACAGTTCACGGCGCAGGCGGTTTCCTCCTGTGTGGATGCCGAAGGCCAAAGAACCAGACGGCCCGGCTGCAAGCGGGAAGCCTGCAATGCAGTTTCCAGCAATACCGGGCTCATCATATCATCGGCATCCAAAAACACGATCCAGCTGCCGGTGGCCTTTTCAAGCCCAAGATTGCGGGCGGAAGAAGGGCCGCCGTTTTTTTTGTGCAGTACCCGAATGCGGCTGTCGGCTAAGGCCATTGCGTCGCAAAGGGCACCCGAGGCATCGGCAGAGCCATCGTTTACCAGCAAAAGTTCAAGGTCCCGCATGGTTTGGTTCAGCACACTGTTCACACATCGGGGCAGGGTGTTGTAGGCATTGTATACGGGCACAATCACGCTGACACAGGGCATGGCGGGCCTCCTTTCAAAAGCAGGCGGGGCCCCGAAAATGCGCCCAAAACCTGCAAAATAGTATCGGATACATTATACCATAGAGGTCGAGGAGTGTAAACACAAATCCGTGTGAAAAGGACCTGCCTTTACAAGGCAGGTCCTTTGTCATAATTATGCCCGATCTTTGCTCAAAACAGACAGGGTTTGGCGGTAATATTCGGCGGCGGTGTAGCGCTTTGCAGCACCAAGACCCGCTTGGGACATGGCTTTGCGGCGCTCGGGAGCTGCCTTGAGGGTTTTGAGGGTCATTGCAATGGCGGCATCCATGGGGAAAACGCTCTTTACAGGAACAAGATTGCCGTCTTTGAAGGCCTCGCTGCGATCCAAAAGCACGGCACCGGAATCGGCAAGATATTCCGGCATACCGCCCGAACGGGTGGCAATGATGGGGCAGCCGCAGGACATGGCCTCAATGGCGGTGATTCCGGCGGGTTCGTCCCAAAGTGCAGGGAAGCAGGCAACGTCGGCCATGCGATAGTAATCCGGCAGCCGGGAGTTGTGCACAAAGCCGGTGAACTGAATTCGGTCACCCAGTACTTTGGCCTGTTCTTTGAGGTCGGAGAAGTAGTCGGAGCTGTCCTCCGCTCCAAAGAAGGGGCTGCCCACCACCAAAAGCTTCATGGCAGGGTCCGGCAGCTTGCGCAGGGCACGAATCAGCTGATGGATGCCTTTCTCCGGGCAGGTGCGGCCGCAGAAAAGCACCACAAAGTCGTCCGGGCTGTAACCCAGTGCCTCCCGCAGCCGAGCGGCTCGGGCCTGATCTTCTTCGGTGCCGGGGCAGAAAGAACGGTCGTCAACACAGTTGGGCACCAGCTCGGTGAAGCGGTCGGTGCCGTTTTGCCAAACGGTGCGGATGTAATTGCTGATCGCAATAGCGCCGGAATAGATTTTATCCAGCTCCGGGCTGCCCACGGCCTGGCCGTGCAGGTGCACCCAAAAACGTTCCCGCCCAATCAGGCGGCTTGCCTGCTGCCAGCCGGAAGCGTCGCCGCCTTCGGCAATGTAAGCATCCGCATCCAGTTGCTGTAAAAATTTTACCGGCTGCGCAAACCAGCGGTTCCAGTGCATGGGCTTGCCCATAAGGGGCGCAAGACGGAACCGTACACTGTGCCAAAAGCTGCGGCTGGGAGCCTTTTCGTAATGAAAAACCGTCTGCTTAAAGCGGGATGAAATCGCGGCGGCCTCGGGATCATAGCGGGTCACAACGCAGAGCTCCAGCTTTTGCTCCCGCTCATTTTCTTCAATCAAATGCTGGGCAAGGGTTTCCACCGCACCGCCCTGCACCGGGGGAACCGGAAGCTCAGGGGGCAGTAAAAGAACCACCCGTTTTTTGTCCGTTTTAGCGGGCAGGGGCAGGGGCTTGTGTGCCCAGAGCAGGCAGCTCAGCTTGTCCCGCACGCTCAATGAGCGGCAAAGATGCAACAGGGGCAAAAGCTCCCGAAGCTCGGTTTGGATGCACTGCCAGCGGGAATAGAGAGACCAGCTCACAGGGCCCTGCTTTGCTTCAAAACAGAGGCTGAGATAGCGGTGCCAGCAGCCTTCCAAAGCCTTGGGCAGCAGCGGCTCAAGCTCGGGGTCTGCGGCAAAAAAACGGCACCAGTCAAGGTGTGCGGTGATGCCGTCAAAGGAGCCGGGACGCACCCCGGAACGGCAGATGCTGCCTTCCCGCTGCCGGTAAAAATAAAGGCACTCGTTGATGCAGGTTACCGTTTGGCAGGCGGCATACAGGCGATGAGCCACCGCGTCGTCCTCGTGGAGGATTCCCTCCGGATAGCGCAGCGACTCCCACAGCTTGGCCTTATAGAGCTTGTTCCAAGCAACGGTGTAATAAATGGCACCGGGGCCAAAGAAGCAGGGGAAAAGCTCCCGGCCGCCGAAGGTACCGGGCTGCTGGGCAAGATACTGAGCGGCGTCTTGCAAAACACTGCCGTCTTGCTGCATTTCGCAAAAGCCGGCTGCCACCATGTCGGCATCGGAGCTCTGAGCAGCTGCAAGCATTTTGGAAAGATAACCGGGGGCCACCGTATCGTCAGCGTCCACAAAGGCGAGATATTCGCCCCGTGCGGCGGCAATGCCGGAGTTGCGGGCAGCGGAAAGACCGCCGTTCGGCCGATGGATCACCCGTACCCGTTCGTCTTTTTGTGCATAAGCTTCACAGAGATCGGGGCAGCCGTCGGGGCTTCCGTCATCCACAAGGAGCAGTTCAAAATCCAAAAATTCCTGAGCCAGCAGGCTGTCCACACAGGCGGGCAGCCATTGTTCCACCTTGTAAACAGGCACGATCACGCTGATGATGGGATCGTTCATAACAGTCGGCTCCTTTCTTTATGTTAAATTCAATTACTGTTTTTCTTTAAAGCGCATACTGAACAGAGCAAGGCTGCTCTTTTTGCGGGTGGCGGCCATCCGCTGGAACTTGCCGCGCATACCGCCCCGTTTGGAAAGCTCAGTCAAAAGGGCAGCATCCCACAGCTCGTCTTGGAACAGCTTGTTAAGGCCGTCAATGCGCTCCTGCTTTGTGAGCGAGCGCTGGGGGTCCAAAAGCTGATCGAAGAATGCAGCGGAGTCCCACGGCAGCTGAGCGGCTGCAAGCAGGGGGTAGAGGGATTCCTGACCTTGACCGCACAAAAAGCCCTGCATTTTGCGAAGGGTGTGGCGGCTCAGATCCATTCGGTCGGTGGCGATGCTGCGGGTGAGGCTGTCGGGACGGATGCGGTACTGATAAAATACCGTATCCAGATGTTCAATGCTGTTTGCGTTGGCCCAGCAGTTTAGGTTGAACTCAAGATCTTCGCCCACAGCGCAGGCAGGGTCAAAACGCAGGCCCCCCTTTTTAATAAGTTCTGTGCGGTAAGCTTTATTGCACAGCGAGGGGAAAAGACCCGCCTGATAGTAGCTCAGAAAATGCGGCCAAAGCTCATCATGGGTCTCGCATTCAAATGCGGGATGCTCACACCGGGCGGTTTCGTCGTCGGTGCAGATTTCCATATCAAAGCTCACAAGGTCCCGATGACGATTGTCAAAAGCGGGCACAATGGCCGAAAAAGTGCCGGGCAGCAGCCGGTCATCCGCATCCGCAAAGCAGAGGATGCGGCCTTCGGCATGAGAAAGACCGGCGTTGCGGGCGGCGGCCACACCCTGATGGGGCTGGTGGAATACCCGTACACGGTCGTCTTTTTTATTCCATTCGTCGCAGAGATGGTCGCTGCCGTCGGTGGAGCCGTCGTCAATGAGCAGCAGCTCAAAGTAGGGCCAGTTCTGGCTCAGTACGCTGTCTACGGCCTCATCAAGAGAAGACGCAGCATTAAAAACCGGCATGATACAGCTTAAAACTGTAGACATAAAGTAAGATCCTTCCTCTCAAAAAACATTTTAAAAGCCCTTGAGACGGCAGCGCACCCGGCACAGCAGGGCCAAAAGACCTGCCAGCCGCAGCCGGACGCACAGGGTGAACAGGGCACGGGGCAGCGGGGTGTAGGTTGTGCGAACAAAGTCAAGGGCCTGCTGCCGCCACTCATCTGCTGCAAAGATCTCGCGGTAAATGCGGTGGTATTCGGCAAACGAAGTGGGCCCCAAACGCCCCAAAAGCACAGAAAACTGCATGAGGGCCATGTGGTTTTCCCAGTGGTGCAGCGCGTTTTGCGCCTCCTGCTCCGAGGGGCAAAGGCGCTTTAAAAAGGCGGCAAGGTGGGGTGCAATGTATTTTTGCACGTCCAGCAGGTCGGTGCGCTGGCTGCGGGAAAGGCTGCCGGCGGAACGGTCGTCGCATACATAAAAAGGTTCGGAAGTAAAAAAGCAGCGTCCGCACCGGGTGAGAACCTCAAGGTTAAAGAGAAAATCCTCATTGATGTGCAGCATTGGGTCAAAGCGGTGTTCACCGATGAGCTTTGACCGATAGATTTTGTTTACCGGGCTTACCAAAAGGCCGGTTTTTACAAAATAGTCTGCCGGGTCACCCGGCAGGGCAGAGAGGTTTGCAAACCGTCCGTTTGGGGCGGGCCAAACGGCACCGCTCAAAAAACGCACACCGAAAACCGCCAGATCCACCCCGTCAAAAAGCTCGGGGAAAAGAGCCTCGTACACACCGGGGGCAAGAGTGTCATCCGCGTCCACAAACTGGATGAACTCGCCCATGGCAATGTTCAGACCTGCATTGCGGGCAGCAGAAGCGCCGGTGTTGTGGTTTTTGATTACCCGTGCACGGGCGTCTTTTTTTGCGATCTGTTCGCAGATAGGGCAGGAAGGGTCGGTTTCGTCCACCACCATCAGCAGCTCGGTGTTTTGGGGCGCTTGCTCCAAAACCGAAAAAGCACACTGCTCAATGGTAGCTTCCGCTTTGTAAACCGGAATAATAACGCTCAAAAGGATGGGAGTTGTCACAATCAATGCTCCTTATTCAAGCGGCTCATTGCCGCTCAATTGCTGATAAATCAAAAGCTGGGTCTTGGCGATGCGATCCGGGTCATGGGTCACACGGGCCCGTTTTTGTCCGGCGGCGGCCAGCTGATCGGCTTTGGCCGGGTCGCACCAGAGCGAAGCCACCGCATCGGCAAGGGCGCCGGGGATTTCGGGGTCAAAAAGGACACCCTCTTTGTTTGAAAGCAGGGACGGAACACCGCCCACAGCTGCCGAAACGCAAGGGATGCCGGTGAGCATGGCTTCCCCCAAAGAGTTGGGGCTGTTTTCCACACTGGAACTCAACACGAAGGTCTCGGCCAAAAGAAACTGCTCCTGCATCTGAGCGGCATTCAGCACACCGGTGTAGTGGATGTGTTCCCAAACACCCAGCTTGCGGCTGAGCTTGTCCAGATAGCCGGGATATTCAACCAGCCAGCGCATAAAGGGACGCAGCAGAGCCCCGTGGTCCGGCGGGGGCCAGCCTGCCACATAAACCTCGGTGTCCGGCCAGCGTTCGCAGAGCGCGGGCAGCGCTTCGATTACCCGGTGAAGGCCCTTTAAAGGCAGGTTGCCTTGACTTACAAAAATTCGATGCGGCTGCGCGGACGAACGGTTCCAGCCGCCTGCATAAAATTCCGGACGCATGATTTCGTCCAAGTGATGATACTGAGCCTCGGGCGCAAAACGGGCGCAATAGGCTTTGTCCCAGTCGGTGCGGCCCAAAAGCTGCTTGGAATGGCCCAAAAGCTGCTGTTCCCGGCCGCCCTGTTCCAAAAGCAGCTCTTTTTGCTGGCGCACCGTGCGTCCGCCGGTTTTGAGCGCCAAAAACTCTTTGAGAGGCTGGGAGCGCAAAAAGCGGTCGGGCAGACCGTCGGCCATGTGGATGCCGCAGGGCGAGGCAAGCCCTTGGATATAAACAAGGATCTTTTCGACCGGGCACACCTCAAACAGCCACCGGGCATGGTCGCCCTCGGTGCCGAACAGCTGGCAAAGATCCGGCTGTTCGGTGTTTAAAAGCTGTTTCAGTGCCAGCTGACCCTTTTGCCGGGGCAGAGCGGCGCAGCGAAGACCGCGATGGTTCCAAAGCTTGCCTTCTCCATTATAGAAAAAGGCAAGAATCAATTCCGGACAGTCGGGCCGGTTTTGAAGCGAGTTCAAAAGTCCGGTGACCCAGCTGCCGCTGGCTCCGGCGGCAAGTTCCAGATCCTTTGCAAGGAAGGGAGGCACAAAGTTCAAAAGCCACAGAACTTTCATTCACATTCCTCCAACAGTTTTTCAATCATCCGGGCAGCGTGCTCGGGGGTGTTTTGGGGAAAGAGCCGTTCGGCCTCTTCAAAGGGCAGACGGCTGCGGCCTTTTTGCTGCAAAAACTGCAAAAGACGCTGGCAGACTTCCGGGCCTGCGCCCTCCCATTCGCCCATCAGAAGGGCCAGCGGCCAGCGCCGGAAATAGGCAATGCAGGGGTCCTTTTGAATTTTGGCAAGATGCACCACGGGTTTGCCTGCCGCAAAATATTCAAACAGCTTGCTGGGCACCTGATCGGCCACCCGGTTGCCCAGACTCAGCAGAACATCGGCGCTTTGCAGCCAGCGGTCGGCTTCTTTTTTGGGGAGCGGGCCGGTCACGATCAGCCGGTCGCCCAGTGTTTTGCGGTAAGGCTCCAAAAGATCGGCCGGGTAATTCTCCCAGCCGCCGCCCACAAAGCAAAGCTCGGTGCCGGGGTCGTTGAGGGCTGCAAACAGCTCCAAAGCATAATGCGGGGTGCGGATGTCGGGATAAAGGCTGCCCACAAACACGCAGCGCAGCCTGCCGTTTTTGTCGGGCATCTTTTGGTGCGATGCATCTTGTTCCGGGTCGGCTTGAGTCAGAGGCACAAGGCTCGGAAAATCAAGCACCCGCATCCGAGTGCGGAAGCCTTTTAAAAAGCCGTTTTGAATGTAGTCTTTTTCCAGAGAGGGCGGGATGAGCACCCCGTCCATGGCTCCGGCAAGGGCAAGCTCCGCCTTGCGTTCCGGGTCGCCGCCGGGATATTGGCTGGCGGCAAAGGGG
>RCNH01000669.1_pt1 | contig 13313 bp, 10 predicted proteins | sample 2041161 | NCBI WGS metagenome assembly RCNH01 (sample SAMN09708215, study PRJNA481090) | Feces metagenome, whole genome shotgun sequencing project. | biome: feces | host: Leptonychotes weddellii | place: Antarctica: Sion Island | collected 2010-03-01 | reverse complement strand
AGAAGAAAGCAGGAGTCGACATCGTCTACACCCTCGTAGAAGATGCGGTTGAGGGATACACCTCAGAGGTTACAGGTGACGTTGCTGGCTTTACAGCTACTAACACTCATACGCCTGTAGTTCCTCCGGTTATACCTCCAGTAGTCCCTCCTGTTGTTCCACCGGTAGTTCCTCCAGTGGTTCCTCCTGTGGTCCCTCCGGTAGTCCCACCAGTGACTCCTCCGGTAGCACCACCAACCCCAAAGAAGCCACCTGTTCCTAGAACGGCAGACAGCACAAGCATTGCCCTGGCTTCAATGATTGCAGCTACATCAACCGTCTCCCTCATTGCAGGAGCACGCGCTAAGCGTAAGAACTAGCGCTACAACCAAATATCGCTTTACAAGAAAGCAAGCTCTACTTACGTAGGGCTTGCTTTTTCTTAAAACTATTACCTTCTTAACCATCCAACTTGTACAATAGTTGAATTTTCTTGACCAAATTTCCTGTATAAGCACACCATAAGCGTGATGAAATTAGGGAAACTGTATAACAGATTTGTTAATTCTATCTTTCACCCAACACCCACCCCTCTCAAGTATTAGACTAATACATGGTAAATAATCAAATCAAAGGAGGATTCCGTGCAAAGACCAAATGCTTGGAAATCTTATTCTGAGGCAGATCTTGAGCAGGTAGAAAAGCTCGCTCACGACTACACCGCTTTCATTTCTGAAAACAAAACCGAGCGTGAGTGCATCAAGACTGCAGTTGCTCTTGCAAAAGAAGCTGGCTATGTTGACCTCAACACCTGCATTGCAGAAAACACTGAGCTCAAGGCTGGAGATAAGGTATTTGCTGTAAACCACGACAAGACTTTGCTTCTCGTAGAACTCGGTTCTGAGAAGATGGAAGCTGGTCTTAACATCTTGGGTGCACACGTTGACTCACCTCGTCTTGACATCAAGCAGAATCCTCTTGAGGAAAAAGCTGAGATCGCTTACCTTGACACCCACTACTACGGTGGAATCAAGAAGTTCCAGTGGGTAGCTATGCCTTTGGCACTTCACGGTGTTATTGCAAAGAAGGACGGCGAGGTTGTTGAAGTAAACATCGGAGACAAGCCAACCGATCCTGTATTCTGCATCACTGACATCCTCCCTCACCTCGGAGCTGCTCAGGCTCAGAAGAAGATGAGTGAGGCTATTGAGGGTGAGGACCTTGACCTTCTCGTAGGCAGCAAGCCTGCAGTTATTGGCGAGGACGAGAAAGAAGATCAGCTCGTAGCTAAGGCTGTAATCGATCACCTTCGTGAGCTCTACAACGTAGAGGAAGAGGACTTCTTGAGCGCTGAGCTCGAGGTTGTACCTGCTGGTCCTGCTCGCGACTGTGGATTCGACCGTTCCATGATTTTGGGATACGGACACGACGATCGTTGCTGCTCTTACCCTTCCCTTCTCGCTCAGCTCGAGGTTGAGGCTCCAAAGCGCACAAGCGTATGCTTGCTCGTAGACAAAGAGGAGATTGGCTCCGTTGGTGCTACTGGTATGACCTCTCGTTTCTTCGAGAACTGCATCGCTGAGATCATGGAGCTTGCAGGTGAAAGCGGAAGCCTTAAGCTTCGCCGTTGCCTTACCAACTCCTTCATGCTTTCTTCTGACGTTTCTGCTTGCTACGATCCACTATATGCTGGCCAGTTCGAGAAGAAGAACACCTGCCACATGGGACACGGTCTTGCATTCAATAAGTACACCGGAGCTCGCGGAAAGAGCGGCTCTAACGACGCTGATGCAGAGTATGTAGCAAAGATCCGCTCCATCATGGATGAGCGCGATGTTAAGTGGCAGACTGCAGAGCTCGGTAAGGTAGACGCTGGAGGCGGCGGAACCATCGCTTACATCCTTGCAGAATACAGCATGAATGTAATCGACTGTGGTGTTGGAGTTCTCTCCATGCACGCACCTTGGGAGCTTATCAGCAAGGCTGACCTCTACGAGGCATACAAGGGTTACAAGGCATTTCTTGACCTTGCATAAGCAATAAATTATTATCTGTACGTATACCGACCATCCTAAATGGTCATACTACAGTACATGAGATACGACTGAACATTTGACGTGTTGCAGGAAACATAGCATACAGACGTCTCAAACGAAGTCGCACTGGTCGTATCCAAACATATTTGCGGTGGCACCTTTTTTAGGTGCTGCCGCATTTTTCTTTACCAGATATACAAACGTACAGCTCATAGTGGGCACGCCTAACGCCTTCTGCAGGGCAGGAGCCCTCATGCAGTGGAAAGGAATGTTCGCATGCTCTATAATGAACGTTTGTATGTTAGTAACTTCAATGGGGATATAACATGAGCCAACAAGGATCTACCCATCACTACGATCGTAGAAATCCAAATAAACGTTTGAGCATGAATGGAAAGAAGAGTCCTATCCAATTCAGCTCTTCTCCCTCAAAACATAAATATTATTCAGGTCAAGGTCAGCGCTCTCGCCTTTCTCACTCGCTTAGGAGGACGAAAAGCAAGTCCTACAACCGAGGACCTAAGATTAGTCGTGGTACCTTCATTAAGGGAGGTATTTTGGCGACGGCCGCTCTTGCGGGAGGTTCATGGTTTAACTGGAGCCACTCCGTTCACATTACCGTAAACGGCGAGGAGATGAGCGTATCTCCAAGCTACACCATCGAAGACCTCATCAGTCGCATTGGTCTTAAGACTGCCCCTGGAAATTACGTTTCAGTAGCAGGTAGAATCCTCAAGCAAAATGAAGGATATGCCTGGACTGCCTACGTCAACGACGAGCGAATCTTACCTGGTGATGAATTCCAAGTAAAAGAGGGTGACGTTATCGTTATCCAAGATGGAGACAATAAGCTTGAGCCTCATACCGTCGAATACAAGGAAGAAGAGCCTTACCTCAAATTCTCGGGCCCTCTCGCAGGATCTATCCACTACATCAGCCAGTGGCCTCAGGCGGGCAAAGAAGAAATTCTTTACGGTGAGGAAACCGGAGAGAAAGCACCAGGCAAGGTCGTCTCCAAGCTTCAAGACCTTATCGTCACCACAGCAAACGTGAATCCAACGGGTGCAAGTCCAATGTGTGCCCTAACCTTCGACGATGGTCCTTCGAAATACACAGGACAGTTCCTCGATATCCTTAAAGAAAAAGGTGCAAAGGGAACATTTTTCCAGTTGGGTAAAAACATTAGTGAATTTCCTGAGATAGAAAAGCGCATCATTGCTGAAGGACATCAGGTTGCCAACCACAGCTTTGACCACAAGAACTTAGCTCAACTTACCAAAGAAGAGGTAATGGAAGAGATTCAGTCAACCAAGAACATCATTGAGGAGTTCTCAGGCGTCTCTACAACAATGTTGAGGCCCCCTTACGGCTCTTTCCTCAATAAGTATTGGTGGGAAGCTGAAGGATGCGTTACAAGCAATATTATGTGGACTCACGATACAGTTGATTGGAAACTTCCAGGAGTGGAAGCTTTGCACGAAGAGGCTACCAAGAACGTAAAGAATGGCTCGATTATCCTTATGCACGACGGTGGAGCTCCTCGAGAGGACAATCTTGAAGCACTTCCTCGTATCATCGATACACTCCAGGAACAGGGATTTCAGCTCGTTACGATCGAAGAGCTTATGAGTGCAGACCCTAACATTCCAAAAGACATTGCCAATGGATCTGCCACACGCCCTGAAGATTGCACTTGGCCTAAAACTCCAGACTCCCCTGCCGAGAAGAAGGCAAAGGAAGCCTCAGAGTAAAACCTATATGAATAGAAGAAGCACCACATCGACAACTCGATGTGGTGCTTTTGCATATCAATACGTTATTTGATTGCATAACGACTCTGCGTGTCGCCTTTGCGTGGAACCTTTGCATAACGGATGATCGTCCAGCTAGAAGCGCGCTCTCATCTCCTATTTACGCTTTCCAATCAGCGTGGCAATGAGGATGAAAGCTCCCAGCAAAACAATAGCGCCTCCAGGCCTCATACCATAGTAGAAACTAGCACTAATACCAGCAACAACGATGAATACTGATATAAAGAGGCTAATTGCAATCGTTTGACGATAGCTGCGAGCAAGCTGAAGAGCGCAAGCAATTGGCAATACCAAAACACTTGATACTACCAACGATCCAATTGCACGAGCAGAGATGGAAATCGCAGCTCCCGATACAATTGCAAACATTACGCTCAAGACACGGACGCGTACACCACTTGTACGAGCAGCTTCAGAGTCCAGCGCCATCAGGAATAAGTCGCGTCTCATGATCCAGGCAAAGAGAATAACTATAATTCCAATGCCTACTACCAGGGTAACTTCTTTACTATCAACAGCTACGATACTTCCGAAGAGGTAATCTTCCAAAGACCTTCCCGTTCCTCCGTAGCTCGAAAATACACCGGCTAGACCTGCTCCTATCGCACTGACTACTGCAATGGAAAGATCGGCGTAGCGAGGAATCTTGACCTTTACCGCCTCGATGGAAAGACCGGCAATAATGCAGGCAATCAAAGCACCGAGAACAGGGTCGATTCCACCTAGAAGTCCTGCAGCGACTCCCGCTAAAGAGCAGTGTGCCAGGGCATCTCCCGTCATTGAGGTTCGCCTCAATACAATAGGGATTCCGATGAGGGGAAGAGAGCAGGCCAAAATAATACCAACCAAAAAGGCCTTTTGCATAAATTCATACTGTAGCATTGCTATTCCCCTCCGCCGACTGTTTCGCACACACCATCGCAGAGTTTAATGAATCGCGCATGAGAACAACTTAATTGAGCCTGATCGTGAGTTACCACAAGTGAAGAAAGCTTTTGCTCATGGCAAAGACTCTCTAAAAGATCGAAAAACTGTGCTGAAGAATGCACATCCAAAGAGCTCGTAGGCTCATCGAGGACAAGGAGCTCAGGTTTCTTTACCAAAGCTCGAGCAAGCATAACACGCTGCCTCTGACCTCCTGAAAGCTCTGAAACTAACCTTTGTGAAAGATCTTCAACCCCACACTGAGAAAGCGCATACATACTCATCTCGTTGAGCTCCTTGCGACTTTGCTTCGATGGAGGCAAAAGACGATGCTTTCGAGAAGCAATAAAACCACTTCGAACAATTTCAAGCGCTGTAGCAGGAAAACCCTGTACCGACTGTGATTCGAACTGTGGGACATATCCGAGCTTTTCCCACTGGGTAAACTTGCAAGGATGCTGTCCGAAAAGCTCGATGGTACCTGAATCTGGCTTGAGCTCACCGAGTACAAGCTTGATCAGAGTGGATTTTCCCGTTCCATTATCACCCATCAAGATGGTGGTATGACCAGGAACAACACTGAAAGTGCAGTCTCTAAGCACTTGCCTTTCCGGGTAAGAAAATGAAATATTGCGCGCTATAACAGGTTCGATATGATTTTGGGGTTTAGTCATTCTTAAATGCTGCTTTCAATTTTTCTAGATTCTCGTACATCTTTGTAAAGTAGTTCTGACCAGCTTGAATATCTTCAGCGCTCAAACCTTCAATTGGGCTGAGTGACTCTGCTGAAGCTCCAGTCTCACTAGCAATCTGCTTGGCTACCTTAGGACTTACAAGCTCCTCGTAGAATACTACTTTGATGTGGTCATTCTTTACGAGGTCAACGATTTCAGCCATGGTCTTTGCATCAGGCTCAGTATCAGGACTCAAGCCACTGATTCCTACCTGCTCAATGCCATAGCGGGAGCAAATGTAGCCGTAAGCCTCATGAGATACAACGATTTTCTTGTCCTTAATACCTGACAATCCACTCTCATAAGCAGCGTTTACCTCGTCAAGTTTCTTTGCAAGTTCATTGTAGTTGTTCTCATAGTAATCCTTGTTTGAAGGATCCACCTCTACGAGAGCATCAAGGATATTCTTTGCCAATGCCTTTGACCTTATTGGATCGAGCCAAATATGAGGGTCGACGCCACTGTGTGAGTGACCGTGCTCATGGTCGTGGTCGTGATGATCAGCATCGTGGTCGTGATCGTGGTCAGCATCGTGGTCGTGATCGTGGTCAGCATCGTGGTCGTGATCGTGGTCAGCATCGTGACCGTCGTGATCGTGATCGTGATCGTGGTCAGCATGCTCCTGCTCGTAGGTAAGTGGCTCTACATCGTGAGAAGCCTCCACGGAAGCAGGTGCATCTTTGCCAAGGCTGGAAAGGACATTTGGAGCCCATGCATCCATACCAAGACCGAGGTATACAAACAACTTGGATTTACCTACATCTACCAGGTCATTTGGAGTAGGCTCCCAAACATGAGGCTCAGAGCCTGTTGGAACCATTGTCTTTACAGAAACCTTATCCCCACCGATCTGCTCGGTCAGGAAGGCCACAGGATAAAACGATGCAACAACAGGAAGCTTTCCATCATCCGCGGCCGTTGTTTGAGGTGTGCCACACCCCACAAGATTGACGATTAACATTGCACACGCGCACAAGAGCACAAGGGACTTACTAAGTTTATTCACCGCTAACACACTCCTTGCATATGCCATACATAATGGTCTTTTGATTATCAGGTCTAAAGTCATGCTCATCGGCCACATGGCTGATGAAGCTTTCAATAGCATTACAATACAGAGGCTTGAGCTTATGACATGTATCGCACATCAGATACATGACAGCTGGCTTGTCGTCGATGCAGCAATAGCGAATGCATCCAAGCTCGACATCTGGAACAGCAATGAGAAGCTCTTCTGACACAAGACGCTCAAGGCACCTATAAACTGTAGCCTTACCAATAGCCATCCCCTGGTCGCTCAACTCTGAACAGAGCATGTCGACGGTATAGGACTCACCTTTATTCTGTTTAAGGTAAGCCTCGATAGCTACTTGCTGTTTTGTTGTATATCTTCCTCGTGCCATAAGATCCCAATCTGAAATTGAATATCATTTTCAAATTAATATACCACAGAAGAAGTTAACCTAATCAAAGTTTTCGATATTAGTTGTATGCACATGCAATGAGCAGATGAAAGATTGCAGAAATACAAAAAACCAACCACCTACTCCCCTTTCGGGTTTCAGTGGTTGGTTTGTGTCTTAGGTTGTCACCTAAGGTAAATGGTAATTAAACCTTACTCAGCCTTTGGAGCGTCGCTGGTAAGCTCGATCTTAGAAAGATCCCAGTGATCTGGGCTAACGTTGCGAGCATCGTAGTACTTAACAGCCTTGTTTACGACTGCGAAGTCTACACGGTTCATCATAGGTACTGCAGGAAGCTCCTCAGCAAATACCTTATCGAACTCGCGGTAGAGCTCCTTCTCCTTCTTAGGATCGAGTGCCTCAGGAGAGCTTAGAGCCTGCAAGGAGCTCTCGAGCTTCTCAGAGGTGTAGCGTCCGAGGTTGAATGGCTCGTGAGCACCCCAGAGTCCAGTTGGGTTAGGATCTGAAGCAAGTCCGAATGCTGCCATGTATACATCGATACCAGGGTCATTAGCCTGTACACGATCGTAGAAGTCATTGAACTCAAGGAGACGTCCGTCAGTGAGCTCAGCCTTGATTCCGATGTTCTTCCAGGAGTCGAGGTAGTACTGGCTAAGAGGCTCGGAGATTTCTCCACCGGCCATCATACCGAGGTGAAGTACGAGCTGCTCGCCCTTAGGATCCTCACGGAATCCGTCGCCGTCAACATCCTTGTATCCAGCCTCGTCGAGAAGCTTCTTAGCAGCCTCTGGATCGAAAGGAATACCCTTGTTGCTAGGATCGAAGTAGTCAGTAAATACAGGAGCGATTGGGGAAGTTGCTGGGAAGCGGAGTCCACTGTAGAACTTCTCACCAAGAGTCTTGTTATCGATTGCGTGAGCAAGAGCCTTCTTGAGGGCTACGTTGTTCATCTTTGCATCTGGGTTAGTTACAACTACGTTGTTCTTCTCATCCCAGGTACCCTGGTTGAAGCCCATGTATGCAAGATAGAGATCTGGCTGAACACCGATTGAGATGTTCTTAAGATCCTTAATCTGATCGAATACGTCAGATCCTACAGAGCGGTAGAGGTGGTGGCTACCACTCTTGATGGAAGCTACTGATTGAGAGGAAGGAATAATCTGTACCTCAACGCCTGCTACCTTAGGAGCACCCTTGTAGTAGTAAGGGTTTGGCTTGTAGGATACGCGCTCACCGCTAACGATAGAGTCGATTACGAATGGTCCGTATGAAGGTGGGTTCTTACGGAATGCATCGCTTTCGAGGATCTTGTCCATTGGAACACCCTCGAGGCTCTTAGCCTGAACGAATGCAGAAGCGAAAGGTCCGCCGTAGTATACGCCAGGGTTCATCTCGGTGAGGTGAATCTTCATCTCAGAATCGGAGATCTTCTCAAGACCGGAAATCTTGTCTGCCTTGCCCTCGTTGTAGTCATTAATTCCCTGAATGATGTACATATCAGAACTAAAACGTGGGGACTGTGCTGCCTGAATAAAGGTAGGGTTTGCAACAATCTCATAGGTCTTGATAATGTCGTCGGTAGTAACGTTAGATCCATCGCTCCACTTGAACTTAGGATTAATCTTGTAAGTTACTTCCATCTTATCAGCATCAACGTGGATGTTGATTGGGGTCTCATCGCTGTCCAAGATAGACTTGAAGTTCTCATCTACAGGGAAAGCGCCGTCCATAAGACCGCCCATGCATGCATGGTCAACACCGTCAGTGTAGAAGAATGGGTTAAAGATTCCCTTGAATCCAGAATCGGATACAACACCAATCTTAAGGATTCCGCCTTCAATGACGTCACCGTCGTGCTTGATAACTGCAGGATACTGCTTTTCGATCTCAGCTAATGTCTTGAGTCCTTCTGACTCTGCCTGACCGCAACCGGTCAAGACAAGGGTTACTGACAACGCCAATCCGGCAGTCAATAAACTCTTCTTCATGCGCATCCTCCTTCGCGTGATTGTAAATCATGTTTTCCATCATTTACCTTAGTTGGTAACAACCATTCGTTAGTTGTTACATAGCATACTATCAGTACGGAAAGAAAAATAAATACAAAAGTTAAACTGGTTACAATTTAGAAATATATCAGACCCAAATAAGCAACAAAACGGATAGTATTTGTTACTTTAGAAATAATATCGAAATAATTGACGATTTTATCCAAATCAAAAGTACCCATATCCTTGGATTTTATTCAAATTTATTTACTAATTTTATCTAAAAGAATGTACTAAGTTACGAAACAAAAAAGGTGACCTCCGAAGAGATCACCTTTTTAGGTAAGTTCAAAACTTACTGATTTACGATTGGATCGTTTGCTGAAACTTCGATCTTGGACCAGTCAAATCCAGTCTCGTCAGCATAAGAGAAGTTGTAGTTCATAACGCGCTTGTTTACAACGATGAAGTCAAGCTTGCACATAGTAGGTACAACTGGGAGCTCCTCGTTGAAGATCTTCTCATACTCAGCGTAGAATTCCTTAGCCTTAGCAGGATCTACTGCCTCGGTGGAGGAAATCTTATTGAGGATGTTTTCCATCTTCTCAGAGGTGTAGCGACCGTGGTTCATTCCAGCATTCTTTGACCAGTAACCAGTTGGGTTAGGATCGGATGCAAGACCAAATGCAGCCATGAAGACGTCGATGGAAGGATCGTTGCGCTTTACGCGGTCATAGAAGTCGTTGAACTCAATGAGACGATCATCTACGAGGTGGCACTTGATTCCAATGTTCTCCCAAGCCTGGAGATAGTACTTGCTCAAAGGCTCAGCGGTCTCTCCTCCACTCATCATAGCGAGGCTGATGACGAGAGGCTGTCCCTGAGGGTCCTCACGGAATCCGTCACCGTCAACATCCTTGTATCCTGCCTCATCCAAGATCTGCTTTGCCTTCTCAGGATCGTATGGGAAGGAATTCTCAGATGCGTTGTAGTAGTCAGTAAATACAGGAGCGATTGCTGAAGTTGCTGGGAAGCGAAGTCCGTGGTAGAACTTGTTTCCAATGGTTGCGTTATCGATTGCAAGACCCAAAGCACGCTTGAGGGCTGGGTTGTTCATCTTTGCATTAGGGTCGGTTACGCACTCGTTCTTCTCGCTATCCCAAGTTCCCTGGTTAAAGCCCATGTATGCCATGTACAAGGAAGGACGGGTAGCAATTGAGATGTTGTTGAACTGAGTAATCTCACTCCATACGTCAGCGCCAGTTCCGATATAAATATCGTGACCACCAGTCTCGATATCCTTTACAGACTGAGAGCTAGGGATTACCTCAAGGTCGATGGTCTTAATCTTTGCCTCACCCTTGTAGTAGTAAGGGTTAGCAGTGAAGGTTACGTGCTCTCCAGGGATGATGTTGGAGATGTAGTAAGGACCATATGAAGGAGGGTTCTTACGGAAAGCATCGGATTCCATGATCTTATCCATAGGGATTCCCTCAAGGGAAGAAGCCTTTACGAACTCTCCTACTGTTGCTCCACCGTAGTAAACACCAGGGGTTACCTCAGATACATGAATCTTCATCTCGGAGTCAGAGATCTTCTCGAGACCAGAAATCTTGGAAGCCTTGCCCTCGTTGTAGTCGTTGATTCCCTCAATGATGTACATTGCAGGATCAAAACGTGGAGACTGAGCTGCCTTAATGAAGTCAGCGTTTGCAAGAATTTCGTAAGTGCGGATGATATCGTCAGTAGTTACTGGAGTTCCATCGTTCCACTTAAACTTAGGGTTAATCTTGTAGGTGATTTCCTTCTTATCAGTGTCAATGTGAACATTGATAGGAGTCTCATCACTATCCAAAACGAGCTTAAAGTCAGGACCGATGGTAAATGCACCGTTCATAGCATTTTCCATGATCTGTCCGTCATCTCCTGAAGTATAGAAAACAGGATTGAAGATACCCTTGAAAGGACTATCGGAGATATATCCTACCTTGAGCATCTGTCCTTCTACAGGAGTTCCTTCGTTCTTGATGATAGCAGGGTACTTTTCCTGGATCTCGGAAAGTGAAGCTGTGGAAGCTGCCTCCCCTGATCCACATCCTGTCAAGCTGAGGATTGTGCAGAGTGCAAGTCCTGCTCCCAGAACGCTTTTCTTCATCTAATCACCTCTCATACAAATATGAATGCTTTAAATGCTTATATAAAAACACATTAGAATTATACCAAAGTAAACTGTGGTGAATTTATTTCTCAACAGTTTCAACACGGTTAACAGAATTTAGATACATATTCCTACCTCGTATTTATATGTTATAGCGCTAGTCACATTGTTTCCAAGCAGTACTGCTTTAGGTAAATTTACCCATCATTCTGAAGGGTTATAGCTCATTCCATTAGCTCTACATACGAAAAAACCCGCCACACGAATGCGACGGGTTTGAACAGCCAAAGCTGTAACTATGTAATTGATTATCCCAAGCGGGTCTTAGCGTCACTAGCACGCTTAAGAGCACGTCCTGCATAGTTGATAGCCAACATGAGGAAGAGGATAACGAGTGCAGCTGGAAGCCATACATACATCTTGTCCTGAATAATCTCAGGCTTAGAAGCGTATGCAATGAGCGTTCCCAATGAAGGGGTAGCTGCAGGAAGACCGAATCCAAGGTAGGAAAGAGCGGTCTCAATACCGATGTTTCCAGCCAATGCGAGGGTGGAGTCAACGATGATGATTGAAGAGATGTTAGGCAAGATTCCGCCGAACATGATCTTCATAGAACCGGTGCCCAAAATCTTAGAAGCATTTACGTAATCACGACGAGCTTCACTCAATGCCTTAGACCTTACAAGACGAGCAGTTCCTACCCAGTAGAAGATACTCATGATGAAGATAAATGAGAACACATTGTAGCGAGGTACGATGGTTACGAATGCAATGATGATGAGCATGGTAGGCAAAATACCGATGAAGTCAACGATACGCATACCAACGCGGTCAACTGCTCCGCCGTAGTATCCCATGCAAAGACCTACGAGCAAACCAACAGATGTTGTAATAATAGTAATTGCAACACCGATGCTGATGGAGTTACGAGCACCTACAATCAAAAGACCCATTACAGAACGTCCACCGGCGTCTTTACCGAGCCAATCCATGAAGGATCCAAATGAAGGTGGATCGTACTTAGCCAAAATATCAACTGTTTTCAAAGACTCAGGATCAATGAAGAGTGATGCGATAAATACAAAGAGCGTAAATACTACGATTGCATAAAGTGACAGCCTTGCAATCTTGTCTTTCTTGAACTCACGTACGATAACGTTGAATCCAAGATTCTCCTCGCCCTTCTTTTCGACTGTCTTTTCTTTTTCTTTCTTCATTATTCCATCCTTAGTCGATACGAATTCGAGGGTCAACGATGCTCATGGTGATATCTGAAATGAGAGATCCGAGCAATGACAAGAAACCGTAGAGAAGAATCAAGGTTGTTACTACTGAATAGTCACGACTGTTAATTGATTCAAGGAAGAACTTACCCATTCCCTGATAGTTAAAGATTGACTCAGCAATAACTGATCCACCCAAAAGACCTGTAATCTGGAATCCAAAGAAAGCAGCGATTGGAAGCAAAGAGTTACGGAAGATGTGGTGTGTGTACACCTTGTTCATAGGAACACCCTTGCTTCGTGCAGTCTTTACATACTCTTGAGTCTTAGCGTCAATAACCTCATTACGCAAGTACTGGATGATTCCAACACTTGAAATGATTGCCATACAAATTGCAGGCATGGTCATGTAGTAGAGCTTTGAAAGCACATATCCCACGGTTCCTGGAACCGCTGTAGGATCGACACTACCGATGGTTGGGAACCAACCGAGCTTGTATCCAAATACGAGGATAAAGAAGAGGTAGAGAACGAATGATGGGATAGCAAACGTAAAGAAGTTACAGAAAACTACGATACGGTCAAAGCGGCTTCCTGGATTCTTACCAGCAAAGATTGCGATAGGAATAGCAGCTGCATACATGATGATCAAAGAATAGAGGCTCAAGTAGAAGCTGTTCCAAGCACGAGGTCCGATAACCTGGAATACAGGAAGCTTGTAGTTCATGCTGTATCCAAAGTCACCATTGAAGATGCCGGTGATCCAGCGTGAATACTTTACATACCATGGATCGTAAAAGCCGTTCTGAATACGAAGCTGCTCAATTACGTTCTGGTCGATATTAGGACCGATGAGTCCTGTAAGCGCGTCTCCTGGCATGTTTTCAGCAAGCAAGAATACCAAAATACTCAAGATGAAAAGCTGAGGAATCATAAACAAGACGCGGCGAAGTATTGTCTTCCACATAACTTAGACTCCTTTCTTTGAAGCAACAAAGTGACTATCAGAAAGAGCCTGGAGTGGATATACCTTACC
>RCNH01000668.1_pt1 | contig 13313 bp, 11 predicted proteins | sample 2041161 | NCBI WGS metagenome assembly RCNH01 (sample SAMN09708215, study PRJNA481090) | Feces metagenome, whole genome shotgun sequencing project. | biome: feces | host: Leptonychotes weddellii | place: Antarctica: Sion Island | collected 2010-03-01 | reverse complement strand
AATACAGCTTATTTCCTTGTCAAAATATGGGAAGTTACTTGAATATCCCTGAAAAGTGGAGTATAATAAACTATAATTGACAAAAGATTGTCAGAACCCCCTGTGGGGGATAAGAAAGGAGCAAAAATATGCATTTGGTTAAGGATGAAAACGGTAATGTTTTATCACATAATCATGGTGAAAATCTGACACATGTGCATGAACATACCCATGCGGATGGCACAGTGCATTCTCATGAACACGTTCATGGTGCTGGACATGAAGAAGAGCACGCACATACACATTGTGCACACGATTGTGCATCAGGATGTGGAGATGCCGGTCAGTGTAAGAATGAAACTGTTGCACTGTTGTCCTACATGTTGGATCACAATGAACACCATGCAGCTGAGTTGGATCAGATGGCAGATAATCTTCAGAAACTTGGTATGGATTCAGCAGCAAAACAGATTAAAGATGCAGTGGCTGATTTTCAGAAAGGAAATCTTCGATTGAGTCTGGCACTGACTACAGTGAAAGAAGAATTGAAGGAGGCGTAAACATATGTGTCTTGCTACCGTATATAAGGAAAATGATGATACTATTCTTTGCAGAAACGTAAGTAAACTTATTGTGGAAGATAATACAATCATTATCCGGGATATTATGGGGGAAGAATCTGCTGTGGAAGGAAAAATCCTTATGGTAGATCTTGCAAACAGTATTGTGAAAATCCGTTGCGAATAATGGGATGGATGCACATTACTTATAGTGTTGTTCTTAAGATCTCTTGATCTTAAAAAATAGATAACAATATAAAATGTGGAGGTAAGTAACTATGAAATTGTCAGAAATGATGAAAGAAAAACAATTGCTTTCTTTTGAAGTGTTCCCACCAAAAACAGATAAAGGTATGGAAAACCTGCCAGGAACACTGGAAAAATTATGTGAGTTCAAACCAGAGTACATTTCCTGTACTTATGGAGCTGGTGGAACAAATGTAGGAAGAAACATGGATGTCTGTAAATTAATCCAGGATGCAGGAAGTGTTCCTGTAACTCATTTCACATGTATTGGAAATACACGTGAAGGAATTAAAGAACAGCTGCAGAATTACCTGAACAATGGTGTAGACCATATGCTGGCATTAAGAGGAGACCTTCCATTTGGATGGACAGGAACAGGCGGAGATTTTAAATATGCAACAGACCTTGTAGCTTTTGCACGTAAAGAGTTTGGCGATAAATTTGAAATTGCTGTAGCAGGTTCACCAGAAGGACACATTACATGCCGCAGTCTGGAAGCTGATATTGCAGTCCTGAAACAGAAACAGGATAATGGAGCAGATTACATTATGACACAGCTTTGCTGGGATATGGAACAGTTCAAACGTTGGCTGGATGCAATTCGTAACGCTGGAGTAACAATGCCAGTAGATGTAGGTATTATGCCAATTCTTTCCCAGTCATCTACAATTAACATGGCACTTTCACGTAATGCATGTGTAATGCCTCGTAAACTTTGCGAATTGATTTCTAAATACTGGATCTTCCCAAATCCATTTGAAAAAGAGCCATTTGATGCTGATGCTGAACAGAAGAAAGCAGACTTCAAGAAAGCTGGTATTGAATACACAATCGAACAGATCGATGAATATCGTGCATTAGGTGTAAATGGTATTCATATGTATGCACTGAATAAGTGGGAAGATGTTACAAACATCATTAATGAAGCAGGTATCCGTACTCTGGTATAAGAGTTTGGAATACATCCGAAAATTCGGAAAAAGTAGTAATTTATTTTAAGGAGGTGCCTGAATGGCACATGTAATTGCTGTCGCAGGAAAGGGTGGAGTAGGTAAGACTACATTGTGTGGACTACTCATCCAGTATCTTTGCGAACAAAAAAAAGGACCTGTGCTGGCTGTGGATGCAGATGCAAACTCTAATCTTAATGAAGTCTTGGGCGTTGAAGTAGAATCTACGCTTGGGGATCTGAGAGAAGAAATTGCACAGGCTGAAATAGCAAAAGACAGTCCGATTCCTCCGGGAATGAGTAAAGCTGATTATGCAGAATTCAAATTTGATTCCGCCATCGTTGAAGACGATGATTTTGATCTTCTGGTAATGGGAAGAACTCAGGGAAAAGGATGCTACTGTTATGTAAATGGCCTTTTACAGGCTCAGTTACAGAGATTACAGGATAATTATCCATTTATCGTTGTGGATAATGAAGCTGGTATGGAACATATTAGTCGAGGAGTGCTGCCGGGAATGCAGACAGCCATTCTGGTAAGTGACTGTTCCAGAAGAGGTATCCAGGCTGTGGGAAGAATCGCACAGCTTATCGAGGAATGTGATATGCACCCTCAAAAAGTCGGCCTGATTGTAAATCGAGCACCAGGCGGCGTATTAAACGAAGGTACAAAAGAAGAAATTGAAAAACAGGGATTGGAACTTTTAGGTGTAGTCCCTCAGGATGAACTGGTATATGAATTTGATTGCGATGGAAAACCTACTGTCCAGCTTCCAGAAGATTCGCCAGTTCGTGCGGCAATGAAAGAAATTGTTGCTAAATTAGGCTTTTAAAGGCCTGTGCTTCCGGCATTCTAAAAGGGGAATGCCGGAAACAAAAGTACGTTACAAACTTTAAGGAGGTTTATAATGAGTGAAATCAAATTAACTACCGTTGATGAAATGGAAGCGGCTACCGCCAGATTGCTTGAAACGGGAGCAAAAGTAGGAGCAGATTCATGGCAGCTCCGTGTAAAAAATCAGACACCACATTGTAAATTCGGTGAACAGGGTGTATGTTGTAGAATTTGTTCTATGGGACCTTGCCGTATCACCCCAAAGGCTCCAAGAGGAATTTGTGGATGTGATGCACATGGAATCGTAGGACGTAACTATTTGAAGTTTACAGCAGGTGGAGCAGCTGCACATTCTGACCATGGCCGTGAAATTTGCCATACACTGCACTGTGCATCTGAAGATGGAAACTATAAAGTAAAAGATCCAGAAAAACTGATCCGCATTGCAAAAGAATGGGGAATGGAGACAGAAGGTAAAGATATTTATGATCTGGCTCATGAAGTTGCAGAAACAGCTCTGATGGAATATGGTAAACCTTTTGGAACACAGAAATTCATCAACAGACTGCCACAGTCCCAGATTAATATGCTGGAAGAAAATGAACTGATTCCACGTGCTATTGACCGTGAAATCGCTACTTCTTTACATATGACTCATATGGGATGTTCTTCCCTTCCAGAAGCTCTGGTAAAACAGTCTCTTCGCTGTGCATTAGGCGATGGATGGGGCGGTTCCATGATGGGAACTGAATTCTCAGATGTTCTGTTTGGTACACCAAAACCATTGGAAACAGAAGCAAACTTAGGTGTTATGAACGCTGAAAACGTAAATATCGTTGTTCATGGACATGATCCAAGTCTTTCTGAAATGGTTTGTGAATATGCAGATAGTCCAGAAATGATCGCTTATGCAAAAGAAATGGGAGCAAAAGGAATTACAGTATCTGGTGTATGTTGTACTTCTAACGAAGTTGCAATGCGTCGTGGAATTCCAATGGCTGGTAACTTCCTGCAGCAGGAAAACGTTATCCTGACAGGAGCTTGTGAAGCTATCGTCGTTGACGTACAGTGTATCTTCCCAGCATTAGGACCTTTAAGCAAATGTTTCCATACAAAATTCATCACAACTTCTCCAATCGCTCAGATGCCTGAATCCGATTACATCCGTTTCAGCCCTGAAAATGCAGCAGAGAATGCAAAACAGATCGTTAAGATCGCTATTGAAAACTTCAAGAACAGAAGACCTGAACTGGTACATATCCCAGAAATGAAACAGAAAGCTACTGTTGGATACTCTACAGAAGCAATCGTTAAATGTCTGGATGGAGTTACCAACTCTCAGGTTGATGAACTGGGAACAACAAAACCATTACTGGAATGTATCACATCTGGTGTTATCCGTGGTGCGGTTGCAATGGTTGGATGTAACAACCCAAAAGTTCGTCCTGACTACGCTCATATCGAACTGATGAAGAAATGTATTGCAAATGATATTATTATCATTGCTTCCGGATGTTCTGCACAGGCTGCTGCAAGAGCAGGTCTTATGGACAAAGAAGCAAAGAATCTTTGCGGTGCAGGTCTGAAACGTGTTTGTGAACTGGCTGATATCCCACCAGTACTTCACATGGGATCTTGTGTAGATATTTCCCGTATGATGGTTCTGGCTGCAACACTTGCAAAAGATTCTGGTCTGAAAGTAAACCAGCTGCCAGTAGTAGGATGTGCTCCAGAATGGATGTCTGAAAAAGCAGTATCTATCGGTAACTACGTTATTGGTACAGGTATTGATACATTCCTTGGTGTTGATCCATATGTTTCAGGTTCCAGTGAAATGTGTCAGATTCTGACAGAAGGAACAAAAGAATGGTGTGGAGCATCATTTACTGTTGAAACAGATATTGAAAAACTGGTTGACCTGATGATTGAAAGAATTGAAGAAAAGAGAGCAGCTCTGGGAATTTAAGAGCCGTCCTTTTTAACGACGAAATAAAAAATTAAGGTGGATGAGTTAATATGAAAATCGCAGTTACCGGTAAAGGCGGTGTAGGAAAAACAACCTTTTCTGCAACGTTAGCCAGACTTTATGCAGAAGAAGGAAGACATGTGTTGGCTGCTGATGTGGATCCGGATGCTAATCTTGGTCTTGCATTAGGCTTTTCTGAAGAAGTGCTTGATAAAATTGTTCCAATCAGTAAAATGAGAAAACTGGTGGAAGAACGTACAGGTGCTGGTCCAGATAATCAGTATTATAAAATTAATCCGAAAGTAGATGATATTCCGGATGCATACGGACAAGTCTGTAACGGAGTAAAATTGCTGGTTCTTGGCACTGTGGAAACAGGTGGTGCAGGATGTGTCTGTCCGGAACATGTAATGCTTAGAAGAATCATTAACAATCTGGTTCTTCATAGAGATGATGTAGTGGTACTTGATATGGAAGCTGGACTGGAACATATGGGACGTGGTACCACGTCTGGTATGGATCAGTTTATTGTGGTTATTGAACCAGGTTCCAGAAGTATTCAGACTTACAAAAATGTAAAACGTCTGGCAAGTGACCTGGGTGTAAAACAGGTTCATGTAGTTGCCAACAAGGTTCGGGATGAGAAAGACGAAGAATTTGTTAGAACTCATGTTCCTGCGGAGGACTTGCTTGGATTTATCCACTACAATACGGAAATTATGGATGCAGACAGACAGGGATGTTCCCCATATGATTTTAGTCAGTCAGCAGTAGAAGAAATCCGTAAAATAAAAGAGACTATTGATAAAATTGATAGTCAAAGCAAATAGGAGGAAAGAACATTGACATTATTTGAACGTGTATTTAATGGAAATGACGCTGTATATGGTCTTACAGTACAGGCTGTAGATGCAGCAATTGCACAGCATGGTGAAGAAAAAGCTATCAGCTTCCCAGAAACAGCTTATGGTTTACCTTGCTATTACGCAGTAACAGGTGTAAAAATCAAAACATTAAAAGATTTAAAAGAAGCTCTTGGAGTAATAAAAACTCTTATGACAAGAGAACCTCGTCTGAATGATGCATTTATGTCTGGTGTTGCTACCGCATTATGTGCAGAATTTATCGAGGCATTGAAATATATTGACGGAGCAGCTCCATATGAACAGCCTTTATATGGACATCTTCCAGATGCAGCAATCCGTGAACTGGGTGTACCTCTTGTAACAGGAGATATCCCTGGTGTTGCTGTTATCCTTGGAACAGCACCATCTACAGAAGAAGCAGTTGCATTGGTAAAATCTTATCAGGCACAGGGTATTCTGGTAACTTTAGTTGGTGGTGTTTGTGACCAGGTTGCAGAAGCTGGTATGAACACAGGTGCAAACGTTCGTGTTATCCCTCTTGGAAAAGATGTAACATCTGTGATCCACGTTGTGTCCGTAGCTTTAAGAGCAGCTTTGATCTTTGGTAATGTAACACCTGGTGATGCAACAGCAGTTATGGAATACACAATGAAACGTATTCCTGCATTTGTTAACGCATTTGCACCATTGGATGACGTTATCGTAGCTTGTGGATGTGGTGCTATTGCACTTGGTTTCCCAGTTATCACAAATGAAACAGAGAATATTTTCCGTGTACCAAAGAGCCTGATCGTTCAGGAAGATGTTAGCAAATTTAATGCTACTTCTCTGGAAGCACGTGATATTAAAATCAAAATCACAAATATTGACATTCCAGTAGCTTTCGCATCTGCATTTGAAGGTGAGATTATCCGTCGTGGTGATATGCAGGTAGAATTTGATGGTTCTCGTGTAGACTGTTGTGAGCTGGTTCATACAGTAGATGCAAGTGAAATTGAAGATCATAAGATTACAGTTGTAGGCCCTGAAGTTGATGAGATGGAACTGGGAAGCAAAAACACAGTTGCATACGTTGTAAAAGTTGCAGGAAAATCCATGCAGCCTGACTTTGAACCTGTTATTGAACGTAAATTCCATAACTACATTAACTGTATTGAAGGTGTTTACCATACAGGTCAGAGAGATATGCTTCGTATCCGTATTAGCAAATCCGCTTTCGAAGCAGGTTTCCGTATGAAACATATTGGAGAAGTTCTGTATGCTTCTGTTAAGAATGAATTTGAAGCTGTTGTTGATAAATGTGAAGTTATTATTTACACAGATCCAGCAGAATGTACAAGAATGCGTCATGAAGTAGCTATTCCTACATTCAACAAACGAGATGACCGTCTGAGAACTCTTACAGATGAGTCTGTAGATGTATATTACAGCTGTATCCTTTGTCAGGCATTCTCCCCTAGCCATGTATGTGTAGTTACACCAGAACGTCTTGGACTTTGTGGTGCAGTTTCATGGCTGGATGCAAAAGCAACATACGAACTGGATCCTAATGGACCATGTCAGATCATTACAAAAGAAAGAGTAATCGACGAAAGAATCGGTGAGTACGAAGATGTTAACGAAGCAGTTCGTCAGCTGTCTCAGGGTGCTCTGGAAGATGTTTCCTTGTACTCTATCATGGAAAAACCTATGACATCTTGTGGATGTTTCGAGTGTATCTGTGGTATCGAGCCATTCTCCAATGGTGTATGTATCGCTAACCGTGAATATGCAGGTATGACTCCTCTTGGAATGACATTCCCTGAACTGGCTTCCATGACAGGTGGTGGAGTTCAGACTCCTGGATTCATGGGACATGGTAAACATTTCATTGCTTCTAAGAAGTTTATGAAAGCAGAAGGTGGTATTCAGCGTATCGTATGGATGCCAAAAGAACTGAAAGAGTTCGTTGCTGAAAGATTGAATGAAACAGCAAAAGAACTTTACGGAATCGAAAACTTCACAGACATGATTGGTGATGAAACAATTGCTACAGATCCAGAAACACTGGTTGAATTCCTGACAGAAAAAGGACATCCAGCACTTGCATTGGAGCCAATGATGTAATAAGCTATAACATGTATCATTCCATGCGGGGGATTTTCCCCCGCATGGTTACAAAAATTTTAAAGGAGGCTAATGAGAATGCCGTTTAATCGTAAACCACAGAAGTTTAATGCATCTATCAAAGAAGTAACAATCGGATGCGGTGAAAAAGCAGTCACATTAGGAGGGGAAAATATTTTTCCTTTCTACACATTTGATGGAGAATTGAAAAATGCGCCTAAAGTAGGTGTTGAAATCTCTGATATGGGACTTATGAACTTGCCTGCACTGAATGCTTATTATGAAGGCTGCAACACAATTGGTGAAGTAGCTAAAAAAGCAGCTGAAATGGAAGGTGCTGATTTTATTTGCCTGAGTCTGGAAGGCGGAGATCCAAACGGAGCAAATAAATCTGTAGAAGAATTAGTAGCAGTTGTAAATGAAGTAGCAGCAGCAACAGATATGCCTTTAGTTGTTGAAGGATGCAAGAATGTAGAAAAAGATTCTGAACTTCTTGTTAAAGTTGCAGAAGCTCTTCAGGGAAAAAATGCTCTGATCTTATCTGCAAGAGAAGAAAACTACAAAGGAATCGGTGCTGCAGCAGGTCTGGCATATGACCAGAAAGTTGGAGCTGAATCCGCAGTAGATATCAACCTTGCAAAACAGTTGAACGTTGTTATGACTCAGCTGGGCGTAAAAGCAGACAGCATCGTTATGAACGTTGGTTCAGCAGCAGCCGGATATGGTTATGAATATGTAGTTTCTACAATTGATCGTATCAAAGCAGCAGCTTTAGCACAGGGTGATGCTATGCTCCAGATGCCTATCATTACACCAGTTTCTTCTGAAACATGGAATGTAAAAGAATCCATGGCTTCTGAAGAAGACATGCCAGAATGGGGAAATCTTGAAGAACGTGGAATTTCCATGGAAATCATGACAGCAGCAGCAGACCTGGCAGCAGGATCTGATGCAGTTATCTTAAGACATCCTCAGTCTGTAGCAACAATTTCTAAGATGATCAAAGAATTAGCATAAGTGTAAGTGATAGAACAGAGGAGGATATAACTATGGCATTATCAGGTATTCAGATTTTTAAGATGTTACCAAAAAAGAACTGTAAAGAATGTGGATGCCCTACTTGTATGGCATTTTCTATGAAAGTAGCACAGGGCGCTATGAAAATTGAACAGTGTCCACACGTTTCCAGCGAAGCACTGGATGCACTGTCTGAGGCTACTGCACCACCAATGAAGACAATTAAAGTCGGAACTGGTGAAAGTGAATATACACTGGGCGGAGAAACAGTTCTCTACAGACATGAAAAAACTTTTGTGAGCAAAACAAGATACGCAGTTTCACTGTGTAGCTGTATGGATGATGCAACAATTGATGCAAAAATTGCAGCCATTCCAGCAGTAGATTATGAACGTATCGGCGAAAGAATGGTAGTTGAAATGGTATACGTAGACTACTGTGCAGAAGCTGGTGCAGACAAATACCTTGAACTGGTTAAAAAAGCAGCAGCTACTGGAAAAACTCTGGTATTAGGCTGTACAGATGTAGAAGTTGCAAAAGCAGCTCTGGAAATCTGCAAAGATGGAAAACCAGTATTAAATGGTGCAAATGCATCTAACTACGAAGCAATGAATGCTCTGGCAACAGAAGCAGGCGTTGTTTTAGGTGTTAGCGGTGCTGATTTAGATGAACTTCATGACACTGTTGCAGCAATCGAAAAAGCTGGAAACAAAAATCTGGTAATCGATGCAACAGGTGCTTCTGTTAAAGAAGCTTATGGAAATGCAGTTCAGATTCGTCGTGCTGCACTGAAAGATCAGGATAGAACCTTTGGTTATCCAACAATCGTGAATACAGCAAAAATCGCTGTAAACGATAAATATATGCAGGAAGCACTGGTTTCCCTGTTTACTATGAAATACGGTTCCATCGTAGTTGTTGACGAATTAGGATATGCACAGGCTCTGCCACTGTTTGGTCTGCGTCAGAACGTATATACTGACCCACAGAAACCAATGAAAGTAGAACCAGGCATCTACCCACTGAATGGTGCTGATGAAAATTCTGTATGTCTTACAACTGTAGACTTCGCTCTTACATACTTCATCGTTTCTGGTGAATTAGAGAGATCCGGAGTGCCTGTAAATCTGGTAATCAATGATGCTGGCGGACTTTCCGTACTGACATCTTGGGCTGCTGGTAAGTTCTCAGGAACAACTATTTCTAACTACATGAAAGAAAATGTAGAAGGAAAAGTAAAATCCAGAAAACTGATCATTCCTGGTAAAGTAGCTGTTCTGAAAGGTGATCTGGAAGCAAAACTTCCTGGATGGGAAATCATCGTTGCACCACTGGAAGCAGTACAGCTTGTTAAATTCCTGAAAGATATGAAAGAAGCAGGAGAAATCTAATATAAAAAAATGAAGGAAATCCTCTTTGGAGGATTTCCGTAAATAAAAGGAGACTATACTATGGCAAAATTTGTTACAATTGGTGAAAGAATTCACTGTATCTCCCCAGTTATTCGTAGAGCAATGGACGAACGTGATCCAGAACCAATCTTAAAACGTGCAAAAGAGCAGCTGGATGCAGGTGCTACATATCTGGATCTGAATATCGGACCAGCAGAAAATGATGGAGAAGACCTGATGAAATGGGCAGTTAAACTGCTTCAGGAAAACTTTGACAACGTTCCTCTGGCACTGGATACAGCAAACAAAAAAGCAATCGAAGCTGGTATTTCTGTATACAACAGAAGTAAAGGAAAACCAATCGTTAACTCTGCAGATGCAGGTGGAAGAATTGAAAACATCGATCTTGCTGCTGCAAACGATGCAATCGTAATTGCTCTGTGTTCCGCAGAAGGAATTGCAGCTGATAATGACGAACGTATGATGCATTGCCAGAACATGCTGGAAAGAGGTATGATGCTTGGTATGGAACCTACAGATCTGTGGTTTGACCCTCTGTTCCTGGTTGTTAAAGGAATGCAGGATAAACAGATGGAAGTTCTGGAAGCTATCAAAATGTTTAGCGATATGGGACTGAATTCTACAGGTGGTCTGTCCAATAACTCCAACGGTATGCCTAAAAATATTCGTCCAATTATGGACTCCGCATTAGTAGCTATGGCTATGATGCAGGGATTAACATCCGCAATTGTGAATCCATGCGACCTGCGTCTGATGGAAACCATTAAATCTTGTGACGTATTTAAAAACAACACTCTGTACGCTGACTCCTATCTGGAGCTGTAAGATAAGAGATAACAAAGGCCGCACTGATTGTATCAGTGCGGCTTTTGAAGAAGAGAGAGGCCTGAAAGATGTTTAAAGTTACTTTTCATTTTGAAAACGGTGATGCTGTAGAAGCTTTTGCAGCAGCTGAAGAAAATCTTCTGGAAGTAGCCAGAAAGACGAATGTAGCAATTGACGCTCCGTGCTCAGGAAATGGTTCTTGTGGAAAATGCAGGGTGCGCCTGGTAAAAGGTACCCTGGATTCTCCTAAGACACGTCATATTTCAGAGGAAGAATATGCAGAGGGATGGAGATTGTCTTGTTGCAGTAAAATTATTAGTGATGTGGAGGTTGCAGTTCCAGATATTGCATCTGCATATCGCAGCAGAATGAAAGTTGCGGACCTTAGTTCAGAAGCGGAAATCGCTATTTTTCAAGAAGCAAAAAACAGTGTGGAACATGCAGGATTAAGTCTGACGACAGATCTGGAGGTTATCGAAATAACGATGGATGTGCCGTCTTTGGATGATACCATGCCTGATAATGAAAGACTGATGCGTGCTTTAAAGAAAGAAACCGGTGCTAACATTGTAAGGGTACCATATACAGTACTCAGAAAAATGGCTACCGTACTTAGAGAAAGTGATTTCCACATAAAATGTGTTATAGGAAAAACAGGAAATGTAGGAAATCTTTTTGTTTATGATATTTTTCCAATAACAGAACCTGTAATCGTTGGAGGTATTGCTATTGATATCGGTACAACAACTGTTTCAGCATTGTTGATCAACATGGTTACAGGAGAGGTTTTAGGAAAAGCATCCGCAGGAAATGGACAGATCCGATATGGAGCAGATGTTATCAACCGTATTATCGAATCAGCAAAACCAGGTGGAATGGACCGTTTACAGAAGGCAATTATTGATGAAACCATCAATCCTCTGATTCGCCAGATGTGCCGTTCGGCAAAATTTTCACAAGAACGTATTTATAGAATGTGTATTGCTGCCAATACCACTATGAATCATCTGCTGGCTGGAATTAATGCAGAACCTGTTCGTATGGAGCCATATATTCCAACATTTTTTAAAACGAATTCTTTATATGCACAGGATCTTCATATTGCTGTAAATCCAGATGCACATATTATCATAGCACCAAATATTGGAAGTTATGTAGGTGGAGATATTACAGCAGGTACTTTAGTAAGCATGATCTGGAATAAACCGGAATTTTCATTGTTTATTGATTTAGGTACCAATGGAGAACTGGTATTTGGAAATTCGGATTCCATGATGAGTTGTGCATGTTCAGCAGGACCTGCTTTTGAAGGTGGAGATATTAGCTGTGGTATGAGAGCTACAGATGGTGCTATTGAAGCATGTACCATTGATAAAGAAACCATGGAGCCGTCTTTTACAGTAGTAGGTGATCCAGGAGAAAAACCGGTGGGACTTTGTGGTTCCGGTATTATTGATGTGATCAGTGAATTATTTGCAGCTGGGATCATCAATCCAAAGGGTAAATTTGTAAGAGAAGGCGAACGTGTTCGTAGAGACAAATATGGTATGGGAAGCTATGTTCTGGCGTTTGAAAAAGATGCAGGAGCAGATAAAGATATTGAGATTACAGAAGTGGATATTGATAACTTTATTCGTGCAAAGGGAGCAATTTTCTCAGCAATCCGTACCATGCTCAGTTCACTGGAATTTGATATTTCCATGATTGAGAATGTATATGTAGCTGGAGGTATTGGAAGTGGCATTAATATGCGCAATGCAGTGCGTATTGGTATGTTCCCAGATATTCCATTAGAGAAGTTCCATTACATTGGAAACTCTTCTTTGTCAGGGGCATATACCATGTTAATATCAAAAGAAGCGGAACGCAAAACCTATCAGGTAGCATCCAATATGACATACCTTGAATTAAGTACAGTTCCTGGTTATATGGATGAATTTGTAGCTGCCTGCTTTATTCCTCATACAGACAGTCAGTTATTTCCAACTGTGAAATCATAAATAAGAATATTCACCGGGATCTGAAGGGATTCCGGTGAATAGAAGAAAGGAACAGGAGAGTACTATGCAATTACAATACGAGAAAGACAGTAAAGAAAGAATTCCTTATGAACATTATATGGAATTGTTTTCAAAAGCAGATCCCAAAGAGATTACTCAGCGTACAGGAGTGCTTTTTGATGAGGAGACTAGTAGTTTTCGTTTGAAATTTCTTGGAGTAGAATATGATATACAGTTTCCAAATTATACAGTAACTCATGTAGAAGAAAGTAAAATAGGTTATTACCCATTGGAATCCGCTATTAATGCAAGGATTCTCGTACTGCGTTATCTTGTAGAAGGAGTGAAAGCACCTGCTACAGGAAAATTTCTTACCTATCGGGAAACACCATGGGGAACGGTTTATTTAAGACAATTTCAGGGACGATGCATTATGCGTCTGGCTTTTGGATTCGGTAATAAACAGGAAGCATTCCAAAAAGCAATGGAAAAAATAGAAGCAAAAAAACTTTCATACGGAGATATCTCCTATGAATTTCAGGTGTTAGATGG
>RCNH01000667.1_pt1 | contig 13328 bp, 13 predicted proteins | sample 2041161 | NCBI WGS metagenome assembly RCNH01 (sample SAMN09708215, study PRJNA481090) | Feces metagenome, whole genome shotgun sequencing project. | biome: feces | host: Leptonychotes weddellii | place: Antarctica: Sion Island | collected 2010-03-01 | reverse complement strand
AATTCATCTGTTACGGACATTTTGATTTTCTTCACAGTTGTTTTAGTCATTATATCATATCAGCACCAGTATGCCTTGAAATTTGTATGAAGGACAATGATGCTCTCTTTGAATGATTTCAGCTCAAAAGTAGTTCGATTCTATGACGCAGTCTATGACAACAAAGCAGCAAAGCTGCGCAGCCAGCAACGCAGTTGCTGTTCAAAGGGGACTGGGGATGCTTGCCACTTTGTGACAGGTGCTTTTTTGGCTTTTTGTCCGCGCATAGTTGAACAATCCATCAGCAGAGGGATTTCGGGAAACCGGAAGCCCTCTGGATGTACTTATGGACGGAAAAACGGCGTGACCGAAGTCACGCCGCTTTCCGAGAACACGCAGTTCTCATGATTTTTAAAATTTTACTGTTTTACGGCCACTAAGCATTTGTTGGGAGCTTTTTTATTGATGTTTTACTGGTTTTGCTTTTGTGCCTGTGCCGCCTTGACAATATCACCTACGCCGTCCAGTACCATGGTGGGGCGGTAGGCAAATGTATTCAGGGTTTCTCTGGTAGAAACGCCAGACAATACCAAAATGGTTTCCATACCGCTTTCCAAACCGGAAATCACATCGGTATCCATGCGGTCGCCTACCATGACTGCATCGCAGGAGTGGCAGTTCAGCAGCCGCAGACCGGTACGCATCATTAAGGGGTTGGGCTTGCCGCAAAAATAAGCCTGCTTGCCTGTAGCCAGCTCAATGGGTGCAACCAAGGCACGGCAGGCAGGTGCAATGCCGTTTTCAATGGGGCCGGACAAATCGGAGTTGGCACCAATCAGCTTTGCGCCCTTTTCTACAAGATTGGTGGCTTTGGTCAAAGTATCCAGCGAGTAAGCCTTGCCCTCGCCCATAACCACGTAATCCGGGTTCACGTCGTTCATAGTAATGCCTGCATCATACAGTGCATTTAACAAGCCCGCCTCACCAATCGCATACACCGAGCAGCCGGGGGACTGCTCCTTCAAAAAAGCAGCGGTAGCCAGTGCGCTGGTGTAAAAATGCTCCTGCGGGACATCCAGCCCCATACGGGCCAGCTTTTGCTGCAACTCACGAGGGGTAGAGCCGCTGTTATTCGTCAAAAACAAAAACTGCTTCTTTTCCTGATACAACCAGTTAATAAACTCTGCCACACCGGGCAAAATCTGATTGCCGTGATAAATAACACCGTCCATATCACAAATGAAACCGGTTTTTTCTGCAAAGTTAATCATATATAAGCCTTTCTCTTTCAGCTGTTCTTTCTTTATTACTTGCTCTGGCTTCATTATGCACAGCTTCCGCTTTCCATACAAGCCCTAAACCGTACATTTCCTGTATTATTTTTGTAAAATTTTAATCGGTACAGATAGGGACGTATAGTTTTCCACAAACTGCCTATACTCCGGTGGAAAAGTGAAAGGAGTGTTCCTATGGCTAAACTGCAAATCGCCTCCATTACCGGTCGGGAAATTCTGGACTCCCGTGGAAACCCCACCGTGGAAGCACGTGTTACTCTTACCAACGGTATTTCCGCAACGGCCGCCGCCCCCAGCGGTGCCTCTACCGGTGCTTTTGAATCCCACGAGCTGCGTGACGGCGATACCTCCCGTTACGGCGGAAAAGGTGTTTTGAAAGCCGCCGGGCATATCCAAAGTATTTTGGAGCCGGCTCTGTTATCCGTAGACGCTGCCGACCAAACCGCTGTTGACCATGCTATCTGCGAAGCCGACGGCACCCCGGATAAAAGCCATGCAGGTGCCAACGCCACCATTGCCGTGAGTGCAGCCGTTGCCCGTGCTGCTGCTGCCGCACAAGGGTTAGCACTTTGGCAAACATTGGGCGACGGTACAAGCTGCACGCTTCCTGTGCCGATGATGAATATTTTGAACGGCGGTGCACACGCTGCAAACAATCTGGATATGCAGGAGTGCATGATTCTGCCTGTGGGCGCCCCCACCTTTGCCGATGCGGTGCGATGGGGTTCCGAAATCCACCACGCACTGGCAGCCCTGTTAAAACGGGAGGGGCTTTCCACCAGTGTTGGGGACGAGGGCGGTTTTGCCCCCAATCTGAGCGGGGACGAAGCGGCCTTGCAGTATTTAGTACAGGCCATCAGCCTTGCAGGGTATCGCCCCGGCATTGATGTCATGCTGGGTGTGGACGTAGCTGCCAGCGAATGGAAAGCCGAACAAAGCGGCGAATATCACCTGCCAAAAGCCGATAAACACTATACCGCCGACGAACTGATTGCCCACTGGGCAGACCTTGCGCAGACTTATCCGCTGCTTTCGCTGGAGGACGGTCTGGACGAAGAAGACTGGGCCGGCTGGCAAAAGCTGACACATTCTCTGGGAAATAAGCTGCAGCTGGTTGGCGACGATTTGTTTGTTACCCACACCAGCCGTCTGAAAAAAGGCATTGCGGAACACTGCGGCAACGCTATCCTTATTAAGCCCAATCAGGTTGGCACCATAACCGAAACCATTGATGCCGTACGCATGGCGCAAAAAGCAGGATACAGCGTCATTCTGTCCCACCGCTCCGGTGAAACAGCAGACCCCCTGATTGCAGACCTTGCGGTTGCTTTGGGTGCAGGACAAATCAAAACAGGCGCCCCTTGCCGCAGCGAGCGCAATGCAAAATACAACCGCTTAATGGAGATTGAGGCCGCACTGGGCGAAAAGGCCGTATACCCCGGCTGTTCGGTTTACCCAGTGTAAAACGATTGACATCTGCGCTATCCTTCAAGTATAATAGTAGTCCCGGCAAGCTTTGGCTTGTCGGGACTTTTTATTATGGAAGGAGCCGGGTATCATGTTTTCCCGCAATACTGCGCACCGCATAGGCTGGACCTTAATCGGCAGCGCAATCCTCGCTTTTGGCTTATATAATATCCATTCTTTTTCCGGTGTTACCGAAGGCGGCATCTTGGGTGCTACCTTATTATTACAGCACTGGTTTGCCATTTCTCCCGCAGCTTCCAGTCTGGTGTTAAACGCACTGTGCTATTTGCTGGGCTGGAAAATCTTAGGCCACAGCTTTTTGCTGTATTCGGCCGTAGCAGGGGTAAGTTTTTCCGCTTTTTATGGTGTAATCGAGCAGTTCCCGCCGCTTTGGCCGCAAATAGGGGAGCATCCTTTGCTTGCAGCGGTTTTGGGCGCTGTTTTTGTGGGTGTTGGCGCAGGGCTTGGCGTACGCTGCGGCGGCGCTTCCGGCGGTGATGACGCCCTTGCCATGAGCATCGACCACATCACCCATTGCGGTGTCGAAAAAGTATATTTGCTCAGCGACCTTTGCGTACTGGCGCTTTCTGTTAGTTACATTCCTCTGCCGAAACTGGCTTATTCCTTATTAACGGTTATTTTATCCGGTCAGCTGATTGGCTGGATTCAGCGGGCAAAGCTTTCTTTTTTGCCTGCTCCACTGTAAAAAAAGCGGTGTGCTTACATGGGCGCACCGCTTTTCTTTTGATTTCTGCAATGGTATACTAAAAAGAAATAATCCATATCATATCAGGAAAAGGATAACACCTATATGGCAAAACGCAAACTGCTTTTTATTACTACCGGCGGCACCATCGCCTCCGTTAAAACCGAAAACGGACTTGTGCCCCTGCTGTCCAGCAACGCTCTGCTAGAGCGTCTGCCGGAGCTGGGTCAGCTGTGCCAGCCCGAAACCTTGTCCCTTTGCAGCATTGACTCTACCGATATTACGCCGGACCATTGGCTGATGCTGTCCGACGCCATCCGGGAAAACTGGACCAAGTACGACGGCTTTATTGTTTGCCACGGCACCGACACGATGGGCTATACCGCAGCTGCCCTCAGCTATCTGATTCAGGGTGCAGACAAGCCCATTGTGCTTACCGGCTCGCAGCAGCCCATATCCGGCGAAATCACCGACGCAAAAAAGAATCTGCGTGACAGCGTGATTGCTGCCATCGACCCTGCCAGCCGTGGCGTTATGGTTGTGTTTGGCGGCAAGGTAATTGCCGGCACCCGTGCCAAAAAAAATAAAACCATCAGCTATGACGCTTTTGCCAGCGTCAATTTCCCTGCACTGGCTCAGGTACAGGGCAACAAACTGGTGCGCTACATCGCCACCCCGTATCCGTCTGCACCTTTAACCTTTTACCGGGAGCTTTCGCCCCGTGTTTTTCTTTTGAAACTTACCCCCGGTATGTCTCCTGCGCTGCTGCAATCCATTTTTGAACATTATGACTGTGTCATTGTGGAAAGTTTCGGTGTCGGCGGTATCCCGCAGGTATTGATGGACGGCTTTGCCGCCGGGCTGGGCGAATATGAAAAAACCGGCAAAATCCTTGTGCTGACCACACAGGTAACCTACGAAGGCAGCGACGTAGGCATTTATGAGGTCGGCCAGCGTGTGCACGAACGCTTTGCCTTTTTAGAGGCACACGACATGACCATTGAGGCTGTATATACTAAGTGTATGTGGCTGCTGGCGCAAAACTGCCGCAGCTTTACCGAACTACAGCAAAAATTCTATCAGTCCATCAACTTCGATACGTTTTTCCAGTAATCACCCAAAATAGGAAAGGAGCCTTTCTATGTCCCAGAATACCCCGCTTGTCAGCATCATTCTTCCCGCTTATAATGCAAAACTTCATATCGCCCGTTGCATTCAGAGCATTCTGGCACAAACCTTTACCGACTTTGAGCTGATTATCTTAAATGATGGTTCCAGCGACAACGTAACCCTGCCTGTGTGCGAAATGTATGCTAAAATTGACAGCCGCATTCGCTTAGTGGACAAGCCCAACTCCGGTGTTTCCCGCACACGAAATCTGGGCATTGAGCAGGCCGCAGGCAAATACCTGCAATTTGTAGACAGCGACGACTATATGGAGCCCAACTATACTGAAACCTTGGTCAACGCTGCGGAATCCTCTCAGGCAGATTTGGTCATTGCCCATTACTATATGGTTATCCCCAAGGGCGGTGCCTCCAACCTGCGTGAGCGCAGCATCCAGTGGGCAGAGCGCAGCGACATTCCTTGGGCACAAAAGTATGCCGAAAAAATGCGTGAACTGGACGAGCAGGAACCGGAAGTGCGCAAAAACGGATTTTTGGACGCTGCTGTAATGGACAAAAAGCAATTTGCACTGCATCTGATGGATAAGCCTGCCAGCTTTTACTATGGCGTTATGTGGAACAAGCTCTATCGTCGTGATATTATTTTGGAGCATGACATTCGCTGCAACACGGACATTTCCTGGAGCGAGGACTTTCTGTTCAACCTAAACTATATCCGCTGGGCCGAACGCTTTTGTTCCATTGAAGATGCCGGGTACTATTATGTGCAAAACCCCAACAGTCTGGTACACACCCAGCTTATGGATTTTCCCGAAATGCTTGCTATGAAAGCCATGTTGTTTACCTACTATAAGAACCTGTACGAGGAGTTGGGGCTGTATGAGGAAAACAAACTGACGATTGCAAAGTATTTGGTCAGCGTTTCCGAAAGTACCCAGCCCTCCAACGCACTTACCGAAAAGTTCGGTGAGGTAAAGGACGCTGTTTTGGACACCCTGCGCAGCGACGAGAAAAAGACAGAGGACTAATAAAAAGCCCCCGATGCACCATTTGGCTGCATCGGGGGCTTTTTTTACCAATTACAGGGTTTCTTCCTGCGACTGCTCTCGTTTTGCACGGATTTTTTCTTCAATTTGGAAGGTTTCGTCCAGCGGGCGATACACCAGCAGCAGGCTGAACAGACCAATCAGGCTAAACCCACCAATAAACAGCCACAAACCTGTCAGCGGGAACCACATCAGCATCAGTCCCCAGTACGCAACGGTACCAATCGCTGCGGGCAGCGACCGTACAGGCGTCGTTACTGCCAGCAGCACACTGTTTTTTATCAAAGCAGGGCAGGGCAGCTCCATTAAAACCAACTGCGGCCAAAAGTACACCTGAATTAAGGTAGTAAATATTGTACTTGCAGCTATACATAGCAGCAAGCCGCTGTCCGCATTTGTTTGCAGCAACTGTAAAATACTACTTACCTGTGCTGTAGTAATGGCACCAAACACTGCACCGGGCAGCAAGCTTAATTTTGCATTTTCCGCAAAATGCTTACGGTATGTATGCCACCAGTAGCCGGGTTCATCACGCAGGGCACGCAAAATCAAATCGTTTAACGCACACAAAAACGGCGCCGACAGCATACCGCCCAAAGCACCAAAGAAAATTGCTAAAACCTGCCCATTGCGTGACAATGCAATGGATACAGCCAACCACCCCGGAATAGCCGACAGACACAAAATTACGTTTGCACCCATCATCGGTCCGCCATCTCGGAAGGTAACCTCCAAAAATCGGGCAACACCCTTTTTCCGAGGTTCGTCCTTTGCAACGCCGGGGCCCGGTGTTGCATAATTCCGATTAAAAAGTCCCAATATACATTCTCCTTTTTTACGCTGCTGCAAAGCGCATTGATTTCAAATAAGTTTTCCCCATATGCTTATCAGATAGCTTTATCCGTAAGTCAGGAGGGGAGGGCATAGCCGCCATTTACTGGCCAAATACTTTTTGGTAGTCTTCCTTAAACTTTTCAATGCCGCTCTCTGTTAACGGGTGATGAATCATCTGAACCAGCACCTTATAGGGTACGGTGGCAATGTCGGCGCCTGCCAGAGCACAGTCTGTTACGTGCAGAGGGCTGCGCACCGATGCCGCAATGATTTTGGTATCAATATCCGGATAATTATGGAACACTGCTGCAACAGTACGAATCAAATCCACACCCGGTTCGTCAATGTCGTCCAAACGTCCCAAAAACGGGCTGACATACGTTGCGCCTGCACGTGCCGCCAGCAATGCCTGATTTGCAGTAAAAATCAGGGTGCAGTTTGTGGGGATGCCCAGTTGGTGCAGCTGGTGGATAGCCTTTAGGCCCTCCTCTGTCATCGGGATTTTTACCACCATATGGTCCGGGTCCACCGCATAAATTTCCTTGCCTTGTGCCACCATAGTCGCTGCGTCCGTAGCGGTAGCCTTTACCTCACCGGAAATCGGGCCATCCACAATAGATGCAATCTCCTTTAGGGTTTGGATATAATCCCGCCCCTCCTTGGCAATCAGGCTGGGATTTGTAGTTACACCTGCTACAATACCCATTTCGTTTGCTTTGCGAATCTCAGATACATTGGCTGTGTCAATATAAAACTTCATAAAAACGCCTCCGATAAATAGATAAGCAAAAAGCGCCCGCCCGTTTTATCGGGTGGGCGCTCCACAAAACACGCGCTTAGTGTCAAAATCGGCACTATTTAATAACTGGATTACTTCAGCAGAGCCAGCATCTTGTTTACGATGTTCTCTGCGGTCAGGCCGTATTCCTCAAACAGTTCAGCCGGGGTGCCGCTCTGACCAAAGCGGTCTTCCACGCCAACACGGTCGTACTTTACATTGCTCTTGCCTGCCAAAACCTCGCACACTGCGCTGTTCAGGCCGCCGATGACGCTGTGCTCCTCTGCGGTAACAATAGCCTTTACCTTACCAGCATACTCCAAAACGGTTTCCTCGTCCAGCGGCTTAACCGTGTGGAAGTTGACAACAGCTGCGCTGATGCCCTTTTCTGCCAGCATATCAGCAGCCTTCAGAGCCTCGCCAATCATCAGGCCGTTTGCGAAAATAGCAACATCGGTGCCCTCACGCATAACATTTGCCTTGCCGGGGATAAAGGGGGTGTCCTCGCTGGTATAAATGGGGCAAACCGGACGTGCCACACGCAGGTAAACAGGGCCGTCAATTGCAATAGCAGCCTCGGTTGCCTTTGCAACTTCACGTGCATCACAAGGTACAAAAATGGTCATGTTGGGCAGTACACGCATCAGGGCAATATCCTCGATGCTCTGGTGGCTGCCGCCGTCCTCGCCAACACACAGGCCGCTGTGGCTGCATGCGATTTTAACGTTTGCGCCTACGTAAGCGATGCTGTTGCGAATCTGCTCGTATGCACGGCCGGTGCCAAACAGTGCAAAGGTGCTGACAAACGGAATCAAACCGCTGTGTGCCAGACCTGCTGCTGCGGAAACCATGTTTGCTTCCGCAATACCAAAGTTAAAGAAACGCTCAGGGTATGCGTCTGCAAAAATATGGGTCATGGTTGCGTGTGCCAGGTCAGCATCACACACCACGATTTTGTCATTCTTTGCGCCTTGCTCGCGCAGAGCCTCGCCGTAAGCGATGCGCAGGGACTTGCTCTCACTCATCAACTTCTACCCCCAGTTCCTTCATAGCCTGCTCGTACTGTTCCTTGTTCGGTGCCTTGCCATGCCAGCCGACCTGATTTTCCATAAAGGAAACGCCCTTGCCCTTTACGGTTTCGCAGCAAATAAACTTGGGCTTGCCGTGGGTGGGTGCATTGATAGCTTCTACAATTGCCTCAATGTCGTGGCCGTCTACGCAGAAGGTTTCAAAACCGAAGGCAGCATACTTTGCGCAGGGGTCGCCAACAGGCATAACCTCGTCGTTAGAGCCGTCGATCTGCAAACCGTTGTGGTCCAGCATAACAATCAGGTTGTCCAGCTTGAACTTTGCAGCACTTTCTGCTGCCTCCCAAACCTGACCTTCCTGCATTTCGCCGTCACCGATAATGGTAAATACACGGTAATCCTTTTTCAGGTACTTTGCACCCATTGCCAGGCCGCCGGCAATGCTGACACCCTGACCCAAGCTGCCGCTGTTTACGTCGATGCCGGGTGTTTTACGGCTGTCGGGGTGGCCCTGCAGGTGGCTGTGCATTTTACGCAGAGTCCACAGGTCCTCACGCGGGAAAAAGCCCAGGTCGGCCAAAATTGCATACTGTGCAGGGCAGCTGTGGCCCTTGCTCAACACGATGCGGTCACGATCCTCCCACTTGGGATTTTTAGGGTCTACTTTTGCAGTGTTGTAGTAGATCGCCATCAGCATCTCCAGCATAGACAAGGAGCCGCCGGGGTGGCCGGATTTTGCATGGTACAGCATCTTTACGATGTCTGCACGCAGCAGCCTTGCCTTTTCTTTTTGCATAGCAAGTTCCATAAGTAACTGATCCTCCGTGAAATCAAACAATTTGCGCTGCTGTAACCGAGTGCCGATTGCACCACGCAGAAAGAAATCCGCGCACAACAGCCCTATTTTAGTCTATCATATCATAAATCCGCTGCTTGTTCCAGTATTTTACCCAAATCAACGTGACTTTTTGCAAAAGATATGCCGCCGGGACACAAATACACTTTTTTGCTGTTTATTCTATGATATTATAAATCCATAGAGTTGTCTTTCCTACGACAACAGGTTGATTTTAGCAGCAAAAAACACAATTTTTTTAATAATTTGTTCGTTATTTTCTCATTTACAAGTTGCGTTTTTCTTGCTATAATACCATGTTGGAAATCCGATATAACCGCCCTGTCAATTTGGCAGGGCTCAATGCAAAGGAGTGTTCACTTTATGAGCCGTATGGTAGGTACTGTATCCCGTGGCATCCGCGCCCCCATCATCCGTAGTGGTGATGACCTGGTGGAGATCGTCACCACCTCCGTGCTGGAAGCTTCCGCAGACGATGGATTTACCATCCACGACCGCGACGTTGTTGCTATGACCGAGGCTATTGTAGCCCGTGCACAAGGCAACTATGCTTCTGTGGACGATATTGCAGCAGATGTGCGTGCTAAGCTCGGCGGAGAGACCGTTGGTGTTATTTTCCCCATTCTGAGCCGTAACCGTTTTGCAATCTGCCTGCGTGGCATTGCAAAGGGCTGCAAAAAGGTAGTCCTGATGCTGTCCTACCCCTCGGATGAAGTGGGCAACCATCTGGTTAGCCTGGACGATTTGGACGAGCACGGCATTGACCCTTACCGTGACGTGCTGAGCCTGGAGCGTTACCGTGAGCTGTTCGGCCACAAGGTACACCGCTTTACCGGCGTGGACTATGTAGACTACTACAAGACCCTGATTGAGGAGTCCGGTGCTGAGGCTGAGATCATCTTTGCAAATAATCCCCGTGCTATTCTGGATTACACCAAGAACGTGCTGACCTGCGACATCCACACCCGTGCACGTACCAAGCGTATCCTGAAGGCAAACGGCGCTGAGCGTGTGTTTGGTCTGGATGACATCATGACCGCACCCGTAAACGGCAGCGGCTACAACGCTGACTACGGCCTGCTGGGCACCAACAAGGCTACCGAGGATCAGGTTAAGCTGTTCCCCCGTGACTGCCAGCCTGTTGTAGACGCTATTCAGGCAAAGCTGCTGGAAAAGACCGGCAAGCACGTTGAAGTTATGGTTTACGGCGACGGCGCTTTCAAGGACCCTGTCGGCAAGATTTGGGAGCTGGCTGACCCTGTTGTAAGCCCTGCTTACACCAGCGGCCTGGAGGGCACCCCCAACGAGCTGAAGCTGAAGTATCTGGCTGACAACGACTTCTCCGATTTGTCCGGCGAAGCACTGAAGGAAGCTATCAAGGCTAAGATTCAGGAAAAGGACCACGACCTGGTTGGTCAGATGGTCTCCGAGGGCACCACTCCTCGTCAGTTGACTGACCTGATTGGTTCTCTGTGCGACCTGACTTCCGGTTCCGGTGATAAGGGTACCCCGATTGTTTACATTCAGGGTTACTTCGATAACTACACCACCGACTAATCCATATAAAAATGAAATCCCCGCTGTGATGAGTCCATCACAGCGGGGATTTTTTATTTTTGTTTGCTTACAGGTTCCAAACCTTCTGCACAGTACCGTCCAGGTCTTTCCACACAAAGCCGGTGTCTTCCAGCATCATATAACCGTGCCAGCTGTCCTCCTTGGGGATAGAAACCGAGCCCGGATTTAAGTACCAAACACCGTCCACGTCTTCACAGGCAGGCACGTGGGTATGACCATGCAGCAGAATATCGCCCTTTTGCAGCGGGGGCATCTGTGCCTTGTTGTGCTTATGGCCATGTGTTGCAAACACGGTGCGGCCGCCGGGCAGGGGAATGAGGCAATACTCCGCCAAAATCGGAAATTCCAGCACCATCTGGTCTACGTCACTGTCGCAGTTGCCCTGTACGCTCATCAGCTGGGTTTTGCGTGCATTCAGCATTTGAATCACTTTTTTAGGGGCATACTCCATCGGCAAATCGTTACGGGGTCCATGATATAAAATATCTCCCAGCAACAGCAGCTTTTCCGGTTTTTCCCGGTCCATTGCCTCTAACAGCTGGCTGCAATAATGGGCCGAACCATGAATATCTGATGCAATCATTAGTTTCATATATATGCCTCCACTTATTTGCTTATTTGCATTCCTTCGCTATTGTAACAGGGCGGCACCCCCTTTACAAGCACCGAAACTACAAAACATCCCCCTTATACAGTGAAAAACTGCATAAGGGGGATGTACCTGTTTTCTGACTTTATTTGCCTTGGGCGTATTTATACTGCCAGTTCTTCTGTTTCTGCTTTATGATGCAAGGGGTTCCACTTACCTGTGCGATAGCAACGGAGGAACAGCGCAAACAGCAGCATATTATGCAGAATCATGCAGCCCCATGCGGATACCAGACCAAAGCCCAGCACACGGGTGCAAATCCATGTACCTAAAATACGCACGCCCCACATACCAACAATGTTATAAATAAACGGCTCACGGGTTTTGCCCACACCCATCATCATACCTTCCACGATAATGTAGAAGCCGAAGAACGGCTCGGACACTGCCACCATGCGCAGCACGGTAACACCCAATCCGATAACCTCAGGGCTGCTGGAGAACAAGCCCATCAGCGTTGGTGCCAAGGTAAACAGACAAGTGCCGGAAAAAATCATCAGGCATATTTCCAGCGGAAGCATCATGCGGGAAAGGTCTTTCATCTTTTTGTTGTCGCCTGCACCGTATGCATTGCCTGCCAGCGTAGCAGCTGCGGTTTCCATGCCCTGACCGGGGATATAGAAGGCGGATTCTACGGTATTTGCAATGGTATGTGCCGCAGCAGCAACCTCGCCCAAGGAGTTAATCATGGTAGCAAATGCTACAAAGCCCAGCGAAGTAGCAAAGCGCTGGAGCATATTGGGGATTGCAACCTGCATACAGGGCCGCAGAATTTCCGGGTCCGGACGCAGGGATTGCCCTTTTGGCGAAACCAGCGGGTGCTTCCACAGCACCACGGTAATATAAATACCGCCGACAGTAAAGGCAATTGCACTGGCTGCCGCTGCACCAACTACACCAAGCCCTGCACCATACAGGGTCAATGTGTTGCCAAATACTTGTACTGTACGGGTGGGATAAATCAGCGCAAAGTTGAAAACCACGTTAATCAGGTTCACAAGCAGGCCGATTTTCATAGGGGTTTTCGTATCGCCCGCCGCACGCAGCACCGTACCGAAAATAATGCTGGCCGTGCGGGGCAGCATCGGCAGATACAGCACAAAGAAATACTGCGCTGTTAAGGTTTGAATGCTTTCCGGCACTTGCATCCAGATTGGAATTTGGTTGCTCAAGCCCAAGGTCAGCACAGTACAAATGGTACCGGCAACCAGAACCACCATAACTGCCTGCCCTACTGCACGCTTTGCATTTTCTTCTTCGCCCGCACCGCAGGAGCGTGCAATAAATGCCAAAAAGCCAACACCGATAGCCGAAAGTGTACCGGTTACCAGCCAGTTAATCGTACCGGTTGCGCCAACTGCAGCGGTTGCTTGGGTACCCAGTGCGCCGACCATGGCAGTGTCTATGTACTGCACTGCGGTTTGCATCATTTGTTCCAGCATGGTAGGCCATGCAAGCGCCAAAATCACCCACAACATTTCCCAGTTGGGGGCTCTTGTATTCTTCTTTCCCATACAGCTTCACCACCCATTTTAATCATAAAAAGCTCATTATACCGCAGATACTATTATAAATCAAGTTGCTGCGCCGCCGCAACCCCATGGTCAAAAGTTCCTTTTATCGTACACGTATTATGGTATACTCATAATATGCAACATTCTAACTTAATGGAGGCTGCCATGAAACTTTTTCATCTATCGGATCTCCACTTGGGCAAGCGGGTAAATGCCTTTTCCATGCTGGAAGATCAAGACTATATCTTACGCCAAATTTTAACCCTTATGGATGCCGAGCACCCCGACGGCATTCTGCTTGCAGGCGATATTTACGACAAGTCCGTGCCCAGCGCCGAAGCTGTACAGCTGTTCGACTGGTTTTTGTGTGAGCTGGCACAGCGCAGACTGCCTGCTTTTATCATCAGCGGAAACCACGATTCTCCTGAGCGGCTTTCCTTTGGCGGACGCCTGATGGAGGGCAGCGGCATC
>RCNH01000666.1_pt1 | contig 13332 bp, 3 predicted proteins | sample 2041161 | NCBI WGS metagenome assembly RCNH01 (sample SAMN09708215, study PRJNA481090) | Feces metagenome, whole genome shotgun sequencing project. | biome: feces | host: Leptonychotes weddellii | place: Antarctica: Sion Island | collected 2010-03-01 | reverse complement strand
CAATAAAAAGCATGCTAAAATTTTGAAAATATTTTAAAAATGAATTCATTGGAAAATTATTTTCTTCAAAGAAGAAAATAATTAAATTCAAAATATCAATAATTTTTGTTGAATTCATTAACCATAGAAATTCAATTTCTTTAATTTATATTTCGATAATGCTTATTTCCATTGTATTTTCTTGTTAAACAACATATCTCAATGTTGCAAATATAAAATTTATCATTTTTTTCACAATTAGTGAAAAATTGTTTAATACAACTTCTTCTTAATAAGAATGTGGATAAATATGTTTAGCTTTTATAGCAAAATAAATTATTTATTTTCTTTATGAGATTCAATAGAATTTTTTGCTAGTACTTGCTTAAAGAATGCTTTTGCATCATTTACATTATTGAAGTAATAACGAGGATCTGAAAAGTATTTAGTAAATTCAGATGCTGTAATATCAAATTCATAAATTGTTTTGATATCAGATTTCTTGTATATTTGATTATTGTAGAATATTTTAGTTTCATCTTCTTTAATATAGTTCATTAATATAGAAACTGCATTTGTCTTTAAACTTTCTAATGAAGCATCGCTTCCTTCATAAGAAGTTTCATCAAAAGTATTATTACCAATAGCAGATAATGGTAAAGTACGGTTACCTAAGTCAACCATTGGTACAACATCTGGTTCAATCGAATCATCAGAAATATTTTTAATTTCATCAACATAAGTAATTACACTTTTGCCACACAATGAAGGATTGAAAGTTCCACTCTTCACTCTAACCTCTCCATAATAAACTGGTAATGGGTTATTCATAAAGTTTTTATAAGTTGCATTAGTTGTATATAGTCTTAAAGCTTCTTCAACTCCATATGATTCAGCATCAATATCTCCTTGATAAACTTGAGCACGTTCATATTCAGAAGAATTTTTAATTTTGTTAGCAGTCTTGTTATACAAATTAAATGCAGCATAGATTCCTGAAGCATTAGCATTCATTTCTGGTTTATCCTCACGAGTTAGTAATAAATGTTGGAATCTATTTAAATCAGCAATTGGAATGTTCTTGTTTAAATCATAGTTTCCTAAGCCAGTTCAATCAGTTTGTTTTTGTAATGCAGTGAAATTAGCTGGATTATTATTTAAAGTATAAATATCATATGTTTCTGGTCTGCTAATTGTATTACTTACATTTTTAATCAATGATAGAGCTTCTGCTGGTTTATTGTTGATCTTTTTATTTAATAACTCAATCTGTGCAAAAAGAGAATCATCTTCTGATTTAATACTTGTATCTTTTTTGAATTTAAATACTGGAATATTGTTATAGTTGATATAAATATCATCACTTGATAATTTCCCCATTAATTCCCCCATTTTTTGATTAATAGTTGGGAAAAGAGAATTCAAAGCATTAGTTTTATAAAATTCGTTGACTCATCAAGTTGTATCTTTAGCTTCTTTTAATCCATTATATAAGTAACTTACATCATTAGATTCCTCAAAATAAGGCATCATATCAGCTGTTACATAAGAAGTTCTGTCTCCATTTCCAATCGAAACATTAGAGTTAATAGATTTGAAGAATTGGTTAAATAATAGAGTTGCTTGATCAACTGCTAATTTTTTTAAAATTTCAACTTGAGCACTATCTTCTTTAGTTAACGTTTTCTTAAGGAATTCATTAGGGAAGATATAATTATCTAAAATAATATCTGCCACTTTTTGAATAATTTCATTTTTCTTAGCTCCAACTTCAGCTGTTTTTGGTGTTACTTTAACAACAAAACCAACTTCATCATTTTGTTTTACTTGATTGAAGAAGTTATTTTTATCAAATTCATAGACATAAGTTTTATCAACATTTTTCTTTGACAATTCAACTCTAATTTTTGATTTTTTAATAGGCGTAGTAATATCATAGATACTACCAAAATCATATATAACATCTTGTGTAATTTCTTTTCCATTAGAACGATTATAATCTGTCAAGACATTGTGCATTGTATTCTTAGTGACTTCAGTTACTTTGTTAAATAAACTTCTATTAATAAACAAAGCAGCCTCAGAATTAAAGTCAGTATCATTCAAATCAGTTACTGCGTAGTTGTCAACAACTTTTCCATCTATTAACATTTCATAGTTAAAAGTAACATCTTTATATCCTGTTGCAGCAGGATCAGTAGGTTTTCATGCAAAGTGTCAGTGAGAACCATTGAAACTGCTAATACCTTCAAATTTATAATATCCTCTTGAGTGAGCTTCAGCATAATCATGATAAGTAAAACCAACATTCATATCATATTTTAGCAATTTCTTAGCTTCTGCAAAAACATTCATAATTTTTGAAGCAGTTTTGATTTGCATATCTGTTCCATCAACAGCATTACCTGATTCATTCTTAAATGCAAATAGTTCATTGATATCTGTATAAGTACTGCTACCTAATGATGAACCGTAAGTTAAGGTAAATGGAGATTGTGCATTGAAAACATTTCTTAATGCAATTTTTTTAAACATATCAATATCATTTTGGTTTAACGGATTTATGTTAAAGTCCTTATCTAATGTATTATCATGGATTTTATAGTATCAAACACCCATAGTATTGTTTTTATTATATTCTTTATTAGCGCTTAAAGCATCTTGCTTACGTGAATAAATATTTCCTGCTTTATCACGGTAATAAGTCTTCACGTTGTCAATATAACTATTAGCTGCCTTATCAATATCATCATACAAAACATTGTCTTTTCCAGCATAAGCACGCTTAACAAATTTATTGTTGAAATCTTCTAGACTACTCCCATTGGTAATTTGGTTATAGTTTGAAGAATTAACAGCCATTTCACCAATTACATTTTTAATATGAACATCGGTTTGTGATAACAGTTTGTTTAATATTTCGTCATAAGAGTTAAAGTTTTGTCAAATGCCATTATTATCTTGAATTTTAAAAAACTTATCATTTAATGAAATAGCAGAATTATTGGTATTTTTACCAGTGGTTGATAATGTTACAGCTACTGGAGCCACAGCACCAACAACAGTCAATGAACTAATTCCTAATGTTAAATACTTAATAAATTTTTTCATATTAGCCCCCTTCTTAGTTTAACCCTTCTGGTTTGATGTCATCGTAAGCATTTACTACTTCTTGGTAACTCTTATATGTCTTTCCTTTATAGACATAATAAACTTGAACATTGTTTGAGTATTCAGCTTCTATATTTAATTCAGATTTTAAGTAAGCATTTAAGTTATCTCTTGCAGAGTGAGTAACACCATTAACAGTTGTCGCTACAAAGTATAGTGGAGTTTTTCCTTTACGATTTAAAGTTAATACATCAATCAATGATTTTGTTGAAGAGTCGTTTACAAAGTCATTATAGCTTTTTCCATCAATCATTGTTGTGCTATTTATTAAAACGTTTGTTGAAATTAGAGTTGTTTGAATGAAATCACGTGCTGCAGCAATATTTTTATCACGCGCCTTCTTTGTTGCTTCTGCATAACTATAAGCAAATTGATTAGTTGAACCTTCAACTAGGTCATTAGCTTCATTGTTGATTATAAAGAAACTATCATCAATACCTTTTTCTTTAGGAGATTCCAATTTATGAGTAATACTATTGTAACTTGTTCCTGGAAGGATAAAGTTTCTTCTTGAGACAGCTCTTTGTTGATTATTTAAGACAGGGGTCATTGCCACATATGTTGGTCTTATTTTTTCAATTATGCTATTAGAAGCACTTTCAATCATAGCATCATTTTGAACTGAGCTTCAATCACCAAAGAATTGATCACTATATGAATATACTGTATCAGTAGTATATTTTGAAGCATTATGGTCTGCAACCATTTCTCCCATAATAGTATCGAGTAAAGCAGCCATATCTGTATATAATCCTTGTTTTAAACTAGGAATAGAATCATCAAATTTAGCAATAATTTCATCTTGATTATCGAAAGTTAGATATGGTATATAAAACCCAATACTACTTGGAGAACTAATACCATTAATTTGGTTGTAAATATCTTGTGCATATTGTTGCACCAATTCTTCATCATTAGTATATTGTTTTCCGTTATAGTACTTAAAGTCTCTAACATGAGCTTCATTAATTGCCATTGGAGTGTTAAGTTGCATATCACCAACACTTCTAATAGCAATATGAGCCCCTATAGCATTTTTTGTTTCATATCCACCACTTCAACTTCATGATGCATCACCAGCATTATAGGTATATGAAACTGGAGTGTCACGCATTGTACAAGCTTCAACAAGTGCTCATACCATCATTGCAAATCCAACAAATCCCATTACATAATTAAAGGCATTTAGAATTGGTCCAAAAACTCCACCAATTGATGAGAATAAGTTTCCTACTGTCATTGCAGCATTAGATCTACCAGCAGCAATATTTGCTTTATTTTTAGCAATAGCAGTCTTGATTGCTCCATTAGCATTATCTAATTTACTAACTTCAACATTTGCTTTTTTACCAGACATTTCAGCACTATCAGGGCTACGCATTAATGGTGCTGATGGAATAGGAGCAGCATCAGCAAGCTTTTGTGTTAGTTGAATCTTTTCATGATATGATTGACTTGCTCTTTTTGCTAATTCAACTTCATTTACCTTAGTTGCTTCAATTTTGCTCTTCATGATAGCGTTTTTAGTTTCTTGAAGTTCAATTTGTTCTAAAGTTGGCGCAGAAGGTTCTAGAGTAACTAAGTGAGGATCTTCAACTTGAGTGCTACCAGCAGCTTGTCAAAATTCTCTAGTTTCATTTGCTAACTCTAATCTCATCTCATCATTCATAGCTCTTTCACGGGAAATTATTTGTTCACTTTGAACATCTGCATAAATTCTATCCATATCTGCACTTGCTCCTAAAAGATTCACGTTTTCTGAAAGAGCAGGGGCAGGTTCTTCATGAAGAGTAACTCTAGTTGGACGTTCAGGATTGCTAAATGAAGTTACCTTTGGTGCCACTTTAGAGAAAGAAGTGGTATCAGGGGCAGAAGGTTCTGGCGGTCTTGTTGATGTTCCTGGACGTGATTCTGATGGATTTGAGTCCGGTGTTTCATTTGTGCCAACATGTGGACGTCCTGGGATATGTTCTTCTGATCCATTGGTATCAGGTTGTGGATTTGATGAATTAGTATCATTAGAAGAATTATCTCCATCAGTACCATGAGATGGTTCACCATCATCATTCGGATTATCATTTGATCAATCTGGAATTTCAGCTTGTGGTTGTCTTCCTCAAATTGGTTTATCATTAGATACATCAACTACTTCTTCTTCAGTAGGAATTTGAGGTACAAAATCTTCACCAGCTCAACGCTTAGGTCTTAAATGGGGCATATTATTATAGTTTAGTCTCATTGAAGGAGGTTCCAACGCAGGTGTTTTAGGGTTAAATACAGGATCAAATTTAGGTTTATGATAAGAAACTTTATATGATCTTTCAATTCTAGAATACAAAGGATAAGGTAGGTTTTTAACCGGAACTCATTCTCCTTTTTTGTTACCAAGATAAATCGCTTTATGACGTGTATCAATGTATGCTCAATGTCCTGAAATTTCTCAAACAAATGGACGATCGAATAAAATCTTCTTTTTAAAGTCAATACTTACTCTTCATCATTCAGGAAAACCAGGATTTGAAACAATTCTTTCATCAACAGGTGTATAAGCATTTCCGAATTCTGCTGGTACAGCATACCCATCACATCACTGAGGTACTCTTTTTTCTGTCTTAACATTTTTAAAACTAACATTTTTATTTTTCTTAGGGGCCACAAACAATGTCTTAAGGGAGTCAACTTCTGTTTGTTGTAATCCTGCTGCAAAAGAAGATGTTGTTGCACTAGAACGATAGTCTATTCTCTTAATAATGTTTTCAGTTTGCTTAATAGAATTTACATATGCGCTTCTTTTATCTGACACATGAACTCTACCCCCAACCAAATCATTAGGAATATAAGGATTTTCATGAATTTGATTTAAGACTCATCTTTCATTACCTGGAGATGTTTTAGGGGCACTTCAATCACCATAATTAGTTGATTTTAGTTCGAATTTAGTCTTTGTAGGTACAGGATGTATATCTCCATCTGATCCAAATTCTCCATATCAATGATCTTTAATATATCCAATATCAACTTCACCTGGAGCTGGAGTTTCGTTTAATACAAATGAACGAGCATTATTCTTAGCATATCTAAACCCTTTATGGAATCCTTTACTAAGGCGAGGACGACTAGATTCAATTGCATCAACTGTTGTATTAGTTGCAGCTGCATATGATTGAGCAAATTGAGATCTATATTTTAATAATAATTGTTCATATTTTCCAACGTAATTTCAGCCACGTAATAGTCCATTTACCTTACCTTGTTGAGAAACAACTAGGTCTCTCTTGCTTCTTAACTCTTTAGTTTTTCTATCAATGAAGTTTTGGTCTAATGACAAACTATGTCATGGTCCATGACGATCAACATATTCATTATATTCATCTACTAATTTTAACAACTCTTCATAGTTACCTTTTAATTCTTCATATCTATCACCATATTTTTTAGGATCTTCTGGAGTCAAAAATCATGAATTGATATCGTTTAATTCAGTATCAATTGTTTTATATAAATTGTTATAGAATTGTTCCGCAAATGCAGAGTCTTCATTTCTAAATATAAGTTCGCCTTCAAATACATAAGCATTCCCACGATCAAATTGAATACCGTTGTAGTAAGCATTTGCCACCCCATCAGCTACACCAGCATTCTTATTATAGTTGAACAACAATCCAAATAATGCTTCATTATCAGTAGGAGCAAATAATCTATTATTATGACTTTTTAAATTAAATTTAGCAATTTGTTCTGCAATTTGAGTAGAGCCATATTCACTATCGATATCATTAAATCATCTTGTTCCAACTTCAATTCTACTATCTAAAAATCTTTTATGCATATTAGATGCAGATTCCAAAGGAATACCAATAGGATTTAAATAGTTATTTCTATTTACATTAGGATAATAATCAAACTGTTCATTTCATTTACCAATATTTCTTACATATTCGTTGGTACTTAGAGAATCTCTTTCTTTTATATATTTACGAGTTTCACGACGAATTTTTCTTGCTAATATTGGGTTATCTCACTTTTTAGCCCCTTTTCTGCCATCTTTTAGATAAGTATCTTCAGTAAAGTGAACTTTTGGTTTTGTTGGGAAATTCAATTCAGAATCACTTTCTTCAGCAAAAGTTTTTACTACAAAATCTTCACTAGCAACATTTAATTGGTCTTCTTCAGCAGAAAATGCAGCAGGAGCAACATTTTGAATATCTTGTAAGTGCATTCCTGAAATAGCAGTATTATAAGGGAATCTAGCTGGTTGTAGTAAGTGAGAGTTACTTGCAATTTGTGCAGCAACATTCTTTGCTGTTTTTTCATCGTATTTAACAAGGTTAGGAACTTCTTTGAAAAATTCATTATTAATTCTTGAATTAACAAAGTTAACTTCTCTATTAATGAATTTTTGTCAAGATTCATCATAGTCTTCTAATTTTTGTGGTACAACACCAGTTTCGATAATTTGTTTTGATGTAGGTGAATTATCTAGAATATCTTGAACTTCATCTTCAGTTAAATTAAATTCAGTAGAATGACTATGAAGGAAAGAGTAAATTCAAGATTTTCTAGTACCAATAAGGTTTTCTGTGTCAGTTAAATCCATATCATATGTTTGGTTGTCAACATAAGTTTGGAAAACGTTAAAGTCAAGTTCTAATGGAATATTAATATATGATGATTGTTCAATGATATCATCAACATCATAACAACTTTCAATATCAAATGCTTTATAACCAAAATTGTCTAGAGCAGACTGAATTCTTTCATGGTAGTATGTAGCGGCCAACTCATAATGAACGTATAATTCAATTTGTGTGTCAAGGTTATATTGATGATCAATATCAATATTATCCCCAGCAATATTAATTAATTCTTGTCTTAAAATACCAGGAACACCCTTAATCTTTTCTTCATCACTGAATCTCTCTGAAACTATTTCAACAATTTGATCAGGTGTAGCTAACACAATAGGAGTACCTGATAATGTATTGGTAACCATTAAAAGAGAGTGATCTGAATATACTCTTAGAGTATTAACAATATTAACTTGATCTTGAACTTTATTTTCAATATTTTTCGTTGTTTTATATAAATCTTTATTAACAACTTCTATATTGTTGTATGCAATAGCATATTCTTGTAAACAATTATTTAAAACACTATCTTGATAGTTATCAATTCTTTTTTTGTTATCATATTGATTTAGTTTTTGACTTCTATCATAGTAGTAGTATTGAGTTTTCATGTCAGGAGCATATTTTTTATTAATTATATTTGCAAGTTTACTTTCAAATACTCCATCAGCTCCAGGGAAATAACCAACATCATTTTCTTTTTCTTTGTTGTAAGTTCCTGATAGATAAGCTCCATCAACAATTGCTAATTCACTAAAGTTTTGACTTGGGTGTAATGAGTATTGAGTTAAATCATTAACATAACTAGATTCAGCTTTTGAATCTATTCTATTAATTCTTACATCACCTCATTTTTTAACTGGAATTCTACCATAGTAGTTTTCTGAAGCTGTAGCACTAATTAAATTAGGATTAAAGTAATAATGTCTTCCTTCGTTTGTTTTTACACTCATTTCTTTGATAATCCCTAAACTTGGTAATTGAGCAATATCTAAGAATTTTTCAAATGTATATTCAACTTTGTTTAAAATACCAAATTCTTTACTTCTCATCAAATTAACTGGCATAACATAAATTGATTCATCGATTTGAGAATATCTAAATGCCCCTTCATTATCAAAAGAAATATTTGGTGTTACAAATAAATTAGTTTTAGTTTCAATGTTAGGAGCAAAAGTTGCAATATCATCAGTATCTTTAGCACCATAGATATCAATAGTTTTTCCATGATTAGGTGAAACATAGTTGAAATCACTGTGGTTAGAGTCTTTTGCATAAGTTGAAGTTGTTCCAGAATAAGCAATTACTTTTCCAGACTTAAATTCTTGAATTCCAATGTTCTTTAGTAATTCTTCAAATCCTAAAATGTTTTTATTTAAAACTGCTGAATATTGTGCTGTATGTTTCAAAATTTCTCTAGTTGTTATAGGGCTAAATGCTAATTCAGATTCACCAGTTCTATATCTCATATAGGACTCATCCATAGAAATAGAATCCTGAATATTTTGTCACCCACGATAAAGCAATAACATATCTTGTTGGAATTGCTTATATTCTTTATTATTCAACAAGTGAGAAACAATTTGAGTTGCTTTTACTTTGTATAGTGGGTTGATTACTCATGTACCATTATCATCATCAAATACAAATAAAGTTCCATATTCAGCAATATCCCCAAACATTCTCATTGTTGTAATAGCGAAATATTCATTGAAAGTTAATTGAGCTCCACTAAATGGAACAAAGTTAAGTCTTGAATTAACAGATACACCATCATTGATCGCTGTATCAAGCATACCAACCATTTGTTTATTTTTTTTGGTACCAAAATCCTTTAGGTTATCAATATAACTAGATGTTTTCTTATCAGTAACATCTGGAGTTCCAAGTTTAGAGTTAACTACTTCTAAAATATTTTCATAAGCAGGGTTAGTTGCTAATTCATAATTAATTTCCTGGATTGCATTACTTAAACCAACTAATGTATCTGGATTCCATAAATCAACTGAGTTGACGAAGTCATTTGGCACTACATTCAGTTTCTTTACTTTATTTAAAAAATATGCAGCTGTCTTAAATTCATTATCATTAGGCACTAAGTCTCAATCGTTACCAGCTGATAATAATTCTCCTAATTCACTAACAACATGATCAGCAATATTATCTCTAGTATCAATTTGATTAACACTATTCAATAAAGAAATGTAAACTGAATAGGCTATATCACTTTGACATGCTTTTTCTACAAAGTATTGACTATCCAATAATTTAGCACGATCATTTCTATATCAATCAAACATTGCATTTAAATTGTTGCGAACATCAGTATAATCATTTCCAGTGATGTCTTTAAATTCTGTTCCTAAAATTAAATCAATTAACTTTGATTGTAATTCATCAGTAATAGCTAACCCTGAGTTATACATAGAACTCATAAATGATTGACAACTAACAGCTGCAAATAAACTAGGATAAGCTTCAGGTAGGTATTGATAGAATTTTTCAATATTAAAATCAACACTTGCTTTAGTAGCACCATTTCTTAAATCATCAGTACTTATTCCAAATATTTTGACAAGATCAAGATTACCTTCTGATTTATATTTTTGAGAAGGAATTAAAACACTTGGTCCCAAATTAACAGTAATAATTCATTGAAAGATAGAAGTAATTTGCGCAAAATATAAAACTGTTAAGTTAATAAGATCAGCATCAGCGGCAACACTCACTAATTTGTCCATAATAAAGTTATAGGTAAGAGGGATTTTTAGTAAGATATTAAAATCTTTACTTACTCTATACTCATTAGCTAGTTGAACAGCTTCATCATAGATTCATTCTAGATTCTTTCCAGCAAATCTATCTCTTAATCCCATTGAAAGTCTTAAAATAGGATTAACTGGTACAGTATCAGCCATATCTCTAGTAAAACTACTTAATTCATATTCGACTCCATCAAAGTCAATAGTTTTTTCTTTAAAGAAAGGACCATATGCATCACCTGTTCTTCCTTTAAGGTTATCTTTTATAGTTTTAGCAGAAAGTTCTTCAGCAATAGTCATTGCACTATTTTTAGTTGTCGTATTTTGTGCATCACGGAACAAATGACTCTCTTTAGAGACATTAACAGTTGTCTCTTTTTCAGTATTAACTTTTAAGGTTTGGACGTCTCCTAAAGAAACTTTATCAGCAAAAAATTGGTTTAATCATTGTCATTGAATAGTTCTTACTTGATCTTCAACATTAGAAATAATCCCACCTTCACGACGATTTCATTTAGCTTTATTTTCCATCCCACTTAAATCGTTGTATCCATAGTAAAAAGATGGACCACTTCAATCATATTTGTCAGCACTATTTAGACCAACTAATCAAGTTTTCTTCCCATCATTGCTTTTTACATTAACATAAGGAACATCTTCAACAGATAATCCTTTAGCAATTTCTTCAACGCTATTACCTTTAAGCAATTTGATAGATCCATCATGTTTCTTAATCTTAATCATAACTTGAGCATTATTTTCAATGAAACTAGCTGCTTTATCTTGTCATTCTGCTTCATTACTACCAACTCTAATTAAGTCAGATAATTGTCCATTAGGCGCTTTAATTCTAAAACCTTTAGATAATGAAGAATTTTTTGTATCTTTAAAGTATAAATTGTTTAGGTAATCTCTTAAATCGGTTTTATTTCTAAAGTAAATATTATTGAAGAAATACACTTCATTTCCAGCATTCATATATGAGTCAATAGCATTGTTTAAATTTAAATAAACCTTCCCATCAGCACCATTATAAATTCCTTGAGTAACACTTGAAGCATCTGATGTAGAAGTTTGTGCATATCATTCTGGACTTAGGATTCCAAAGTCTTTATTAACATATTTAGACAAATCTTCCTGAGAAGTTAAAATTTTTGAACTACTAATTGAACTATTGGTAGCATCAGCAATTTGATTTATTTCTTCTTTTGAAACTTCAACTTTTTTTCCATTAACAGTTTTGAAGAATCTAGTTTCTCCTTGAATGTTCATAGTTTTCTTTTGATTTATACATTAAATATTTTACTAAAAAATATCATTTTTAACAAATTTTTTGACATATATCTTGTCAGGATTATCCCTAAACGAAATGGCATGATAGAGATATCCTTCTTTATCAAGAAATAATTTGGACCTATCTGCTGATTTGTTATCGAAAGACAAGGAGGTCTTGAGTAAATCATCTTCCTCCTCGTATTTACCCGTGCTTTCATTGAACTTGTAAAAGTCCAATCTAAGATTACCCTCAACAGATTCTTTAGATTCGCCTGGGGTCGCTACGATCAGCAAGGGATCTCCACTACTATCTATATCATATAAATATGTATATCCTCCAACATTTTCTTCAAGGAATAGTGAATCAAGAGCATCCCTATGTTGAGTATCCAAAGTAGATACCCCTCCTACTTGCATATTTTCTGGAGAGGGTCCTTTACTGCAACCCGTAAGGAGCGATACAGACACTAGAAGACTAGCAGCTGTATATAATATTTTTTTATTCACAATAATCTCCTTACATAAATTTAAATGTGCTTATGCTTGCTGCAACACAGCCACCAACGGTGTATGTACTGATGGTATTATCTTTTGAATCCATTGAGATATAAACTTCTTTACCATGAATGGCATTTCTGTCATACGATTGATAAGGATGTATGTGATGACCTCCATCTCCGCCAATAAGCATACAATAATCAATTAATCTGTTCTGAACATTATGAGTTTGAGAATTGGATTCAGAATTGTTATTAACAGGGATTGACTTTGGCTCATCAAAAAATAGTATGAGGCTACTTCCAGTACCAGAACGCTGAAAATCCTCAGCGGTCATTGTCTTTCCTTTTAAAGAAAGAATATCCAAGGGATTCGCATAATATATCTTTCCCTTTACCACTACGCGTCCTTTTGCCTGTTCTGCTGAAATATCAGCTTCACTTACCTGATCGGCAGTTCTAAAGTTTGGTATCCAGTGCAATGCGTAAAATGGATTATGATTGATATGATTTGGAGCAAAGCCGGTGAGATTATCTGGATAAGGATCATGGAGCACCTTCCAGGAATACATTCCATCACTATAAGTCAATTCAGAAATCTTGCCGCCACGATCACCCGGAAGCTTTTCCTCATGACGTAGCTTTCCATCGGATGATGAAACCAACAGGTAATTCAAATAATTTTTTTCTTTACCGAAGTTAGTCTCTTTATCATCTTTTCGGAAGGGCTTTTGAATATCAGATATAAGCTCGTATTTTTTTGTTTTAGGATTTAATTTATAAAAATTTAATTCAGCCTTATTTCCATAATCGTCAGGATTTAATGCACGAGCAACGATTAACAACTCCTCAAAGCTGTCTCTATGTGTGAAATAGGTATAAGCCTCATTACTACGATCTGAAAGAATTTCTTTAAGAGCTTTTTCCTTCACCTCGTTTTTGTAATCAACTCCCTGACTCTCCGACGTGGTATCTGAAGCACCTGATGATATGCTGCAGCCAGTGGAGAAACATGATATA
>RCNH01000665.1_pt1 | contig 13350 bp, 16 predicted proteins | sample 2041161 | NCBI WGS metagenome assembly RCNH01 (sample SAMN09708215, study PRJNA481090) | Feces metagenome, whole genome shotgun sequencing project. | biome: feces | host: Leptonychotes weddellii | place: Antarctica: Sion Island | collected 2010-03-01 | reverse complement strand
GAGAAGCATGGCATGGAATGTTTTATCCTCCTTATCTAAAGAAACAAAACCTATCAACGAATCATCTTTAGAAGAATAATATTCCAACTCCTCGTTTACAAGTTTAACAAAAGGGTCTCTTGTAAAAAGGAGTAAAAGATTTGCCTTATTAGAATTCAATGGTTTCATATATCGTACTAATGTTCTATTATTTCTGACGACAAAGTTACTCATTCATAAAGAGAAAGGCGAATAAAACGGCAAGAAAACGCCCCTTGCGGAGCATAAAAAATGTCGCAAGAGGCGTATTTGATAATCAGGGTATATAAAACAGGGCAAACTCTACATTTCGTCGTTTGACAAGCCCTCGCAAGACTTTGCCTTTGTATCGGCAAAATGAGACAAATTCGCGGTAAAAATTCCTATCGCCCGACTCTATCTTCCGTAGCAGTCGGCTCTTAGGATGCTTGCCGTATCCCATCAACCTGCCCGCTCCGACATTGTAGGACAGTACGGCAAGCAGCAAGGCATCCTTACCGTAGTCCCTGAACATCATCAGACGCTTCATCAGGTCTGCCCGAAGCAAGGAGTCCGCCTGTCGTTCCGTCATTGCAGGAGTGAATTTCTCTCCGGGCAATAGTTTATGCCCGTAGCCCACATACGGATAGTCTTTCCAAGTATGTAGTCCTTCGAAGTGCTTGATACAAACGACGGCACGCTCAAAAGGCGGCAACGAGAGAAGTACTTTTCTTCCGTCTTGAGCGGAAAGCCGTAAGCAGGAAAGGCAGACAAGACACAAGACGACAAGTTTACTTTTTGTCCCCATTCGGTTTCTCTTTTTCCTCATCCCTTTGACTATTGAACTCAAACGAGAGCTTTGCTGTCTGTTCGAAATTGTCCTCCACATACACATCTATCGTCTGCTGGTCGGTGGAAGCAGAGGTGTAGTAGAGCCTGAACTCTTCTTCGTTGAGCGGATAGCGGTCATTGGGCTTGAAGACTGTGCCGTTATCCATTTTCAATCTCCCATTGCCGTCAGGTTGGAAATAACGGATGGTATAGCGTGTGTCTTCAAATCGCCCCTGCCGTTTGAGCGTGCAGCGTATTTCCGCCGTTTGCCCCTTGGCGATGTGCTTCTGCACCGGCATTGTCTCTACCGTGAACGGGTACGCCTGCTGAATATCCAACTCGTGATTACAAGCAGATAGGCAAAACACGGCAATGGAGAGTACCCCCATTACCCAAATCGTATTCAATATTTTATTCTTCATTTTTCATTATCGTTTTGTTGTTATACATTCGCATCTGCCTTTGAGATAGCAGATAGTCATTCAAATCTTTGTAGTTGGCATATAGGGAGGAACGGTCGATGACCTTCTCTCCGAAGCAGTCGTGCAACCTCTGAAAAGTCCTTCGTCCCGCCTCGTCATTGTCGAGGAAGCATTCTATCCTTCCATAGCCCTGCAAGGCTTTCACCGCCTTCTCCACATTGGATACGGAATTAAGCACAAGCCAATCCGAAGCGATGATGCCTAACTGCATAGCCGAGAGGTAATCCATAAAGCCCTCGAATACGGCACATACATTCGAACCGTTACGCTTCAAGGATATGTCCTTCGGCGGAATGCAGCCCTTGAAGAAGCGGTTGCGAAGCTCCAATCCTCCTGCCTCGTTACGAAAGCCGATGGCATAGTATCGTTTGCCACGCACACGGTATCGGACCTCCTCGCAGTTGGGTATGGCAACGTGGGGATTGATTCCTCGTTCTTCCAGATAACCCAGCAGTCTGCCATTGAATAAGGGACGCTTCCAAATATCCTCAAAAACGGGTTCTTTCTTTTCGCTTCTTTGCGGTTGCTCCAAAGCAGGTAGCGGACACGTTCCGTTCTTTGCAATGAAAGTCGCCTTCAAGAGAAAATCACCGCTTCCGATAAACTCTCCAGCCAAGTCGAAGATGTCGCCCCCTTTGCCGATGCCAAAGTCGAACCATACATTTTTGTTCGTATCGACTTTGAACGAGGGAGTCCGTTCCGTTCTATAAGGAGCATTGTACCAGAGAATGTCGCCTTTCTGCTTTTGGGGCTGAATCCCCATTGCGTTCAGGAAGTCCGCAATGGGGATTTCTCTCATCTGTTGCACGTCCATCAGTCCAGCATGATTTTCAGTCCGACACCATACTGGGCATGGAAACGCTCCGTAGAGCCACCCCACAGACAACGCTCCCTCCCATAGAGCAGCAACACCAACCTGTCCGTCAGATAGGTCTCCGCCTGCAAGGTGACGACACCCCCATAAAGAAAGCCGTCCTTATTACGTAGCATCGAGCCGTCAAAAAGCAGCTTCTTGCCGCCATTGACTGTCTCATATCCCGCCAAGGCGGAAACGCCTGCGGAGAGGAAGAAGGTCTTGCTTCCGTCCAAAAGCACACCCAAGAAGAAACCTCCCTCGCCCGTGAACTGCTCCACAGGGATACGGCTATCCCGATAAGGATGGTATCTGCGAAGATACTCCGCCCCAAGCACCCATTGATGTCCGCCTTTGGTATAGGTGGCAAGCGAAGCCCCGAACGTATAGCCTGTGTTGTTACTTGCCGACTTGTCATAAAAGCCGTCCGCCATGCCTGCGGTCAGGCGTATGCCCTTCATCTTGGGCAGACAGCGTTGGGCGTGTGCCTGCCCCGCAAAGAGGGCAAGCATCACGACAAACAGGAAAAACAGAGACTTTCTCATATTACTTCACTTTGAGTTCGTCAATCTCCCTTGCACGCACAAGGTCTTTGTTCTCCACGACGAAGGACTGATGTCGTCCTCCGTTTTTCTCATGCATCTCCACAACAAGATGTTTGTCATCAGGGATGGTGAACTTCTGGAGCGTAAACACCGTGCGACCGCTCTTCTGTCCCGCCACACAGGTAACATAGTTGTAAGCACGCAGCGGAAGCAGTACCTGCTCCTGCATGGCGGTCTGCATGGCAACCTTCTTATCCACGATTTTGAACGTGATGAAGTCGATGTCGAACGGCACGTTGGACTTGTTGCGTAGTTCGGTGTGGAAGTACAGCAACCCGTTGTGCGAGTAGAGACCTCGAAGCAGGTACTGAATGCCGAATGCCTTGCTGCCGATGTGCTTGACGGTACGCCTGTTCTCCTTATGGATGGACTTCATGATGAGCCTTACCAGCATCGGGCTCTCGCTGCCAAGCTCCTTCAGATAGACCTCCATCGCATTGTTAGGGCGGTTTACGCTCGCACCGTCATGGATAAAGTCCGTCATCTCCACGTTCAGTAGAAGCGGTTCGTCGGCATACTTGACATTGAAGGAGTAAAACGCACCGTCCTCCGTGATCACGCTCATGTTCGTCTCCTCCCGGAAATTCTTGACCGTCGCTTTTACACGAATGACGTTCTCCGCTCCGTCCGCCTTTCCCGCAATGAGGTTAGGCGACCCCAAATCCACATAGCGTACGGCTGAGGGGAAGATGATGTGCACCGTCTTGTTGTAGGTGATTTCCAACCCGTGAGGCGGTATCATGCGCTCAAAGGCGATTTTGCGTGTCAGTCCCTCATAGAGGTCTCCGCTTGAAGTCGTTTCCTGTGCGTTCGCACAGACTGCGCCCAGCATCAGGGCGATGGCTAAAACTGTTCTTTTCATTTTACTTTGGATTAAAGTGGTGAATAATAAATATGGATTACTTGTTCCCAGGCTGATAGAGCAACACCTTATAACCTGCTTTCAGATGCACCTTGACGGTACGCATCTTCTTGGCAAAATATTGGCTCGTTCCCTGTATCAGCCCCTTGCCGAGGTCGGCGGCAAGCTGAGCTTTTGCATCGGTGGAGATGTTCACGCTGCTGCCCACGGATGTCCCCATACCCGCAATGATTTCCTTGGCGGCACTGCGCTCCATCGAGCCGGGAATGAATATCCCCGCCTGTCCGTCTGTGTCATAGACCGACAGCTCCACGGGAATGATGCTTCCCTGATACTCCAATGAGGAAATTACAATGGCGAGACGTTCGCCCTGCAACTTTGCCGTTCCTACGACAAGGGCATTGCGTGGAATCTCCCTGCCCGATACCGACATCGCCTCCAATAGACGAAAACGCACCGTCTGCCCGTCCATAACCGTCTGATTGTTATGCACACAGGCTGATATGGTGTTTCTATCCGTCTGTGAAACTGTCCCGATAGCGGTTTGGAACATATAGTTCCTCTCCTTGACATATTCGGAGCGGAAAGTCGAGTCGTTCATCGGCTGTGCCAGAGCCGACACCACTTGACCGCTCACCTGCCTAACAGGAAACGCTATCGCCTTTCCATTGCGGCTGGTAGAGACCGCTTCCTTTTCGGAAGCCGTCTCATTCCCCAAAGTATGTGCCACCGAGGCAGATTGTCCATTACCTCCTGTGGGCATATATTTAGCTGCCAGTTGATAGGATTTTTCGAGCAGTGCCATCTGGTCGTTCACGGTTATAGCGGGCGATTGATACTCACTATTCATACGACTTTCCAACTCCTCCAAACGGGCACGCAGTTCCTCCTTTTCAGGGTCTTCTCTCGGTGCTTCATAGAAACTGCCGAGCGTGCGGTTGATGTCTTGGTAAGCAGAAGCCGAAGCATGAAATCCTTCTTGCGGAGTAGCAGTGCGAGAGGCGAAGCCGTTCTCTCTTTCCGATGCGTCCGTCTTCAAAGCCAATTCTTCAGAACTTTGAACCGGTTGTCCTCCTGTCATCTCCCCGAACATGGAACTGAGGCTTTGCATGGCACGACTTCGTTCCTGTTTCTTCTGCTCCATCATCTCCTTCTCGTAGGCTTTCTTCTTGTCGCCGATAAGTTCCGAGGCTTGCGGATCCGGCATTTCCGTATTGAAACCTAGGCTGTCCTGCTCCTTCTCTTTCTTCGAGGGGGCAAAGATGAGCCACATACATCCTGCAAATAGCAGGAACATCAAGGGATAAATGACAAACTTTTTTCGCCTTTGTTTTTCTTCCTCCGTCAGTTCAGGCGAGGGACTCGCATCGGAGGCTGTCTTTCTTTTGAATGGGTACATAATCGTAATACTTTAATGGGTTGATACTATCTTTGGGATGCAGCCTCTTTACGTTAGGCATTTCTATATGCTCGATAGTCGGCATGTTCCCCTCATTCCCTCTTTCCTCGAAGAAGATATTGCATATCCCCTGAAAGAAAAGGTAATTGGAGAGAAGAGCGAATACCGCCAGCATCGTCAAAACGACATAGAGCCTTGCATGACGGGGAATACGTCCACACAAACGGCGAAGCCTTTCATCGACCTCTTCCCGAACCTTTTGAAATACACGCTTCTTTTTCATCGCTTACGGGTATTGATATCCTTGTTCTCCACAATCTCAAAACCCTCTATGTTGAAACCGTTCGGGTTGTCGTCGCTTCGGCTCGTGTTCAGTAGGCGGCACTCCGTGACAAGGCTGCGTTCCGTGACGTTGCTGGCACGGATAATCAGCTGTCGGGCATACGTCCTTGCGGAATACGGATAACGATCGAAGTTGCATACTACGCTGTCCACCTGTATGACTTGGTTGATATTGCCCGCAATGATACGATTGTAATATCCCTTCTCCGAGAAATCCCGATAATAGTTGTAGGCACTTTTGTCTGCCAAGAGCAATGCACGGGATATATTGCTTTCGATGGCACTCTTGTCGGGTGAAAGCGTAAAGAAGAGTTCGTGAAAGCGACGCACGTGCTCTTTTGCCTCCGCCGGGCGATTCTGTGACAAATCCTGCGAGAGTGCGAGCATCAGCGACTTTCCGCCGTCCAATACATAGATTTTCTGCCGCTGGGCTTCGGCAAAGGAGTAGGCACTCCACACCGAATAGCCCGTAAGGGCGGCACACAGACAGACGACCACCAGCGTAAAGAGCCGTATCTGCCTGAAACTTGTTTCGATATTCTTTAATGACTTAAATTCCATAGCACTTTAATTTTATTCCGATGGTTCGGATGATTCTGATGATTTATCTCCTCGATGAAATAATTTCCCGGCGATCTCTTTTCCCTTGCTCCCTGCATAGTTCATTACATTTCGTCCGTGTCCTCCGACATATCCTCCGACAGCCCCACCAACAGCACCTGCGATACCGGCACCCTTTGCAGCAGCAAGTCCCACGTTCTTGCCATAGTTGCCTGCACCTCCTGCTTGGATAATCCAACCGGCAACGGTGGGGACGGTAAAGTAGCCGATGATACCTATGATCATAAAAACCAAGTACACTCCGTTCGAGGCATCTATGGAATAGGTCGGGTCGTTCTGTAACTGCGTAATATCATGCTTGAGCATCAGCTCTTGGATTTTTGCCAGCATCGAACTGAACAAGTCCGCCACGGGCAGCCAGAAATAGATGGAGACATACCTCGTTATCCATTGCGTAAGAGTGCTCTGAAAACCGTCCCATACGGAGATGGCAAAGGCTATCGGACCCAAGATGGAGAGGACAATCAGGAAGAAAGTCCTGAGCGTATCAATGAGCAGGGCGGAAGCGGCAAAAAGCAGCTCCAAGAACTCCCGCACCATATTGCGAAACCATTTCTTGAAATTATACATACCACGCTCCACGTACATTCCAGCCATCGTTGCCATGTCCGAAGGCAAGAGTCCGAGTTCATCGAGCTTCTTATCAAACTCCTCATTGCTTACCAAGTAGGCGGTCTCCGGGTTACGCACCATAGATTCATATTCTATCTTGTCCCGCATTTTACGATATTCGTCCATCTTGAAGGTCTGCGTTTCCATCATCTTGTGTGTTCCCTGCACGACAGGACTGAGCACGCCGTTGATGGTATCCAAGACCATCGGGAAGAAGAGAATGCAGAGACCGAGAGCGAACGGACGGAGCAGCGGATAGACGTCGATAGGCTCGGCACGGGCAAGCGTCTGCCATACCCTGAGTGCCACATAGAAGAGAGCACCCAAGCCCGCAATCCCCTTTGCAACAGCAATCATGTCACCACACATGGGCATCATCTCCGTATAAAGCGAACGGAGTACCTGATGCAGATTGTCAAATTCCGTTCCCATGATTACCAATACCTTTCATTGTCTGTTCCGTAGAGCGAGAGCACCCGATCGGTATCCTGCTGCTTCTTGGCTCTGAGATAACTCACGGAAATGTTCTTGTTGGTGTAGTAGCGCACGAGGTTGCGGTAGTCCCTCACCTCCTTATAGCAGCGATCCACCACGTCCATACGCTCCTTGTCGGTCATCTTCAGCGTGGTGATGTTCACCACCTGCTTCAGTTCCTTGAGCAGGTTATTGCTCTCTCCGAGCAGCTTGGTATAGCCGTTGGCAATGGCAATCAGTTCCTCCGGTCGGAAGTTCGGGTCGGAGAGCATCTTCTTGTAGTTGTTCACATAGATGTCGGAGATTTCCCCGACCATCAGAATGGTCTCCTTCACCCGTTGGGCATCACGAACGAGGTCGTTCACCTTTTTCAGGGCATCGTAGTATTTCTTGCTCTCATTGTAGAGTTTCTCCACCTCCTTGAAGTTGTCGAGCGTGTTCTTGACCGTCTTAGAGGTCTGCACAATTTCCTTGGTGGTGTTGATGATACTCTGTGCGAGATTGGTGGGGTCTGTGACCACCCACTGGGCGTGTGCACTGCCTGCCATGAGGCAAGCGCACGCCATAAGCATTAAAATTTTCTTTTTCATTTTACTTTGGATTTTAGTGAATGTTATTGTTGTCTAATTCTCTTCGGCAAGTTGTCTGACGGCAAGCTCCATGTTGCCGCCGAGTTTTTCGGCTCGGGCAAGCACACGTATCTTCTCCGTCTCCTCCGTCGTGTAAGTGAAGTATTCGGCTTTAGACACCTCCGTGGCATAGACGGCGGACTGCACGCCGCCCAGTCCGATCCAAACCTCCTTGTATGACCTTGTGGCGTCGTTGCTCTGGTTGATGGAGAGTATCTGCCCCCGTTCCTTGTCCGTCAGTCCCAAGAGTTCCTGTATCTGGTCGAACTTGTTCATGTACTTACGCTGGTCAAGCAGTATCTTGCAGTCGGAGTTGTTGATGATGCTCTCCTTGACAATGGGCGACTGAATGATGTCGTCCACCTCCTGAGTGACCACAATCGCCTCACCGAAGAATTTTCTTACCGTTTTGTAGAGGTATTTTATATATCCCGCCATATTTGCGGACGCAATCGCCTTCCAAGCCTCCTCGATGAGGATGACCTTCCGTATTCCCTTCAGTCTCCGCATCTTATTGATGAAGAGTTCCATAATGATGATGGTGGTGATGGGGAAAAGGATGGGATGATCTTTTATCGCATCAATCTCGAAGACGATGAAACGTGCGTTCAACAGGTCAAGCTGCTTGTCCGAGTTCAACAGATAGTCGTACTCTCCGCCCTTATAGTACGGTTCCAAGACGTTGAGAAAGTTAGCAAGGTCAAAGTCCTTTTCCCTGACCTTCTTCTCATGGAGCAGAGTCGAATAGTCGGTGGTGAGATACTCATAAAAGCTGTTGAACGAGGGTACAATGCTGTCGTCCGTCTTGATACGCTCGATAAAAAGTGACACGGCATTGGAGAGGGCAACCTCCTCCGAGCGTGTGGCAGGCTCGTTGTCTTTCTTCCACAGGGTGAGCAGCAAGGTCTTGATGCTCTCGCGCTTCTCCACGTCAAACACCTTGTCCGGCGTATAGAATGGGTTGAAACTGATGGGGCTTTCGTCCGTGTAGGTGAAATAGACCCCGTCCTCACCCTGTGTCTTGTGGCGTATCATCTCGCACAGTCCCTGATAGCTGTTTCCCGTGTCCACCAAAACGATATGGGTATTCTGTTCCCAGTACTGTCTTAACAGGTGGTTGGTGAAAAACGACTTACCGCTGCCCGATGGTCCCAATATGAACTTGTTTCGGTTGGTGATGATGCCTTTTTTCATCGGCAGGTCGGAAATATCCAAATGAATCGGCTTGCCGCTGCGGTCTGCCATCTTGATACCAAACGGCGAGAGCGAATCCTGGTAGTTGGTCTCCTCGTTGAAGAAGCAGACCGCCTGTTCGATGAAGGTATAGAAACTCTCTTCGGCGGGGAAGTCGGCTTCATTGCCGGGGATGCCTGCCCAGAAGAGCGTAGGCACGTCCACGGTGTTGTGCCGTGGCTTGCACTCCATCAAGGCGAGCTGGCTGCCCACGTCGTTGCGGATACGTCGGAGTTCCTCCTCATCCTCACTCCATGCCAGCACGTTGCAGTGGCAGCGGACAGAGGTAAGCCCGAAGCTGTGCGCCTCGTTCAGATACTCGTCTATCCATTGCTTGTTGATCTGGTTGCTTCGGCTGTAGCGTGAGAGCGAGTGCATGTTCCTTGCGTTCTTCTCAAAGCGTTGCAGGTTTTCCGCACTGTCGTCAATGAGCACATACTGGTTGTAAATATGGCTGCATGCCAGCAACAGTCCTACGGGAGCGGCAAACGAAAGACGGCAGTCACTGCGGTCGGTGGACAGGCGTTCGTAACGCATATCCGTTCCCACCTGTCCGGGAAGATCTTCCGTATCGGAGAGGGTATGCAGGCAGAGCCGCTTATCGCCGATACGCATCCGGTCAGCTCTCAGGTCGATGTCCTCCAATACCGTTGTGTCGGAAAGGGAAAGCGAGAAGTATTTTTCTATCAGTCCCGGTTTTTCGTCCGTGCCGACAATCTCTTCGTCGCTCAATCGCCTCAGGCGGACAAAGCCGCACTCATTCATAATTCGCTCAAACTGCTCGGTGGCTTCGAGGAATTTGTGGGCGGTATCCTTGTCGCGTATTTCCTTGGGGATGATATGCCCACGGCAGAGCGTGGAAAAATTGCTCTGCTGCCGGCTGCGGTTCCTGGTCGTCTTCGTCAGGAACAGATAGCAGGCATGATTCAGGAACGGACGCTCGTTGAAGTGCCGCTCGAAACTGCGGGAGAGGAAACCCATCTCCTCCTTTTGCAGATCCGGGCGGTAGCCCTCCTTGACAAACCAGTCCTGTTTGTGTACAACGCTGTAGGTCGGCAAGACCTTGATTGCCTTCACCCAAGCAGAATGGATGGCGGCATACTCCGCACTCGTCACGGTATAGAGTTCGGGCAAGTTCACACGAAAGGCGACCGTGATGTCGGCGTCCTTCGAGAGAATGCAGCCCTCTTCGACGGCAAGTAGCGGAAAGCGGCTTTCCATCGTGGTGGCTTTCAGCACGTTTCTCATTCTTTGTCCTCCTTTCCTTTGTTTGTTTTTTTACGTTCTCTTCTCTTTCGTCTTGGCAGCTCCTTGTGTCGCAGCAAACAGGGTATGCGTCGTCGGTTGATGAGGTAACGGGGGTGGCTGTGCAACGCAGAACGCTTCATCAGCCCGTGTTCCCCATACTTCCTGTTCAGGGAGAAGGTCTGCCACACCAAGATGGCTGCGGCAGTACCTCCGAATCCGATACAAATCCATTGATTGACACCCACCATGTAGAGGATGACAAACAGCACGAAGAGGGCGAGCAGCCCTCCTGCGAAGATGAACAGGTATTGGCTTTTGAGTCCCTGAAACTCTACCGAGCGACCGATCCCCTTGTTGATGGGATAGGTCTCCATAGGCTTAGAGGAAGAAACTTCTTAAAATGGTGGCAGCGACAATAAGGAAGATACAGGCTCCGAACCAGCTTGCAGCGGTCTTCGAGGTGTCCGGGTCTCCTGATGAGAACTTTGAGTACACCTTTACCCCACCGATAAGTCCCACGACTGCGCCGATGGCGTAGATGAGTTTCGTGGCAGGGTCGAAATAGGACGTTACCATGTTGGTGGCTTGGTTGATGCCCGACAAACCGTTGCCTTGGGCAAAAGCGGAATAGGCGGAAAGCAGCAGAACGGCTGCGATAAGAAAATGTCTTTTGGTCATAAATCTTTGTTTTGTGCCGAGAGGATTGGATATGTCCTCCCGACGGGTGAATACTGTTGTTACTTTCAAATTTCAGTGGTGGCTTCTCTCTCAGAGTCAGCCGTACTCTTTTTCTTTCATCGTCTTTGACTGTTTTATGGGTTTGTTACTATTTGTCCCTGTCGTCAGAGGGAACATAAAGTTCTTCAAAACGGCTGCGGACAATATCATCTATCGTGGAAGAACGGACTGTGTCGCTTCGGAGAGTTTCCATCAGACGAGTGCCTTCCAACTCAGTCAGTGTTTCACCGGCTCTTTGTCGTTCCGCTATGGAAGAGGCATTTCGGTATATGACCGACAAGGCTTCCTGCACCCGTTCAAAGTCAATTCCTCCGTCGTATGTTTCCTTTTCAGCGTACGGCACAGACACTTCGATCTCTTCCTTCTCTCCTGCCGTAGCCCCATCCGTTTCATACTGTAGGGGAACATCGTCGATTTCTGGAAGTTCTTCCGTATCTCCGGAGTGCTCGTTTCCGCTTTCCGTGGCAAATGTAGAACTCTTTTTCTCCGTAAAATCGACTTCCGGATAACTGCGTACTTGTGGCTTCGAGTGGCATACCTGAAAGCGACTTTTACCGATGATTTCAGCCTCGGAAACCTCTTCTGTGAGATCTTCCCTTTTGGCTTTTTGCCTTGCCATCCTCTTTCTCCGTTCGTATCCAAAGAATAGAAGCAGCCATAGGAGATAAAGCACGAATGCGATAAAAACTACTCGGTACATAGGCGGGAGATGATTTCGAGGAGTTCTTTTCCAAAACTATCGGCAAGCCGACCTAATGTTCCGCCACGGGAAGTATGGAGCGTACAAATACCAGCCTTACCATCAGCGAAAGAGGGACGGAAATGTTTGGAATATGGCAAGGAGGTCTGCATAAGGACAGCTCCCGTTTCGTCGGCAAGCGTCCGACAGCGTTCTTGGACTTCATCTTTTTCCCAAGATCCGACCATGTTGCGAAGCAGGTAGAGTTCCTTGATGCTTCCCTTACCCATAGTCAATATCTGTTCGCCAACAATCTCAATGAAGCGGCGGACGGCATCGACATCCATAGGATTACCCGTAACGGGAAAGATGACCGCATCCATACGGGTCAGTAATTCCACCGTCCCTTCGGTTCGCATCAATGACGGCAAGTCGAAAAAGATACACTTGGGGCGAATTTCCGTTTGGAGTCGCTCCGCTTCCTTCCATGCTTTTGCTATGGGGACACAAACGATTGGATAGGGTTGAAGGCATAATGGTTGCTGCATCGGATTTTTGAAGTTCTTATCGGAAAATCCTTGTTTTTGTCCTTCAGTTTCTTTTCCACGCAGGTAAGCCGTCGTATAGAGCGGATAATTACAGTCTATTACCGCAACGCTGTATCCTAAATGATAGTGAAGGGCACTTGCCGCAAGTACGGTAAGCGTGGTTTTGCCAACGCCTCCCAAAGGGGATGCAATGGCGATGTGAATAGGATTGCTCATGATTTTTCTTTGATGGGTGAATACTATATCTTGATGAACTTGCTGTAATCGAAGTTCCCGGACTGCACTGCCTTGGGAGCTTGATTCATGACACGTTCCAACAATTCATGGACACGTCCGCCGGCGACTTTCTCTATCTCTTGGAGCATCGGCGAATCGTGTAGTTTGCAGATGGTTTCTGCCGCTTTGACCTCTTCCTCTATGGGAGCCTCCTTACGGGACAGGACGCTTCCCATGTGGTGCAGTTCTTTCGCTGTGATACTCTCCGAAAGAGAATGGCTTTCTCCCTCGAACTCCACCTGAACGTACTCCTCTTCACTTTCCATATCTTGAAATTCCGAAGATTCAGCAGGCTCGCTATTCTCCTCGTTCTCCTCTTCGGGTGTTATGGGAAGTTCGGCCAACAGGACATTCTCCTCTTGTGCGAACTCCCGCTTGGGAATACGGATGGTAACGACGACTTTGTCTTTTCCCCGTTCCTTGAAGAAGAGTCTTAGGTCTTGATAAAGTTTCTTGGCTTTTCGATAGAGGTCGTACAGGAAACTCACGACCTGCACGCTGCCGAGATAGGCTAAGCCGACCAGCAGCAGAATGAAAAATGTCTGTTTCATGTCACAATAATTTCTTGAAATTCTGTTCGCTTAACCGGTTGATTTCTTCCTTGTAGTCCTCTAAATGTTTGAGGAGGATATTTTCGACATACATTCCCATCGTCATTTCCCGCTTCCTGATGAAGAGGACAATCTCCGCCAGCTTATCCTGCAATTCTTTGGAGATGTAGATAGCCTTTCGGTCAAACAAATCATTGCGGTGCATGAAGAGTGATACATAGTCTCCCTTGGCGACATTCCTGCGACGGGTACGGATGGGAGAATGGAATTCTTCCGCCGTTTCTTGGGAAACTTCAATCATATCGTTTTTCTTTTCCTCGACTGCGATTGATGCAGCCATCTCTCTCTCTTTCTTTTTCATCGGGATACC
>RCNH01000664.1_pt1 | contig 13355 bp, 14 predicted proteins | sample 2041161 | NCBI WGS metagenome assembly RCNH01 (sample SAMN09708215, study PRJNA481090) | Feces metagenome, whole genome shotgun sequencing project. | biome: feces | host: Leptonychotes weddellii | place: Antarctica: Sion Island | collected 2010-03-01 | reverse complement strand
ACCACCTCTCTGTGGACAACCTGGGAAAATCGCAAGCACAAAAAAGCATAAAAACCTGAGCGGCAAAGGCTTTGGGATCGTATTCTGCGCCCCGAGGCCTTTGCCTTTCTTTTATAAGCGGAAAGGGGGATTTTCATGAACTGTGGCATTTCAACCGCTTGTTTTTATCCCAATGATACCTGCAGCTGTTTGCGCACTACAGCAGCACTGGCCCCAGCGTGTGCCGAACTGTTCTTAAACACCTTCAGCGAACTGGAGCCTGACTATGTGTCTGAATTGATACAGATTCAAGCGGAACATAATCTGCCCATTGTTTCAGTACATCCCTTTACCTCAGAACTGGAGCCTTTCCTTTTCTTTACCGATTACGCTCCGCGCTTTGAGGACGGCCTGCGTCTTTATCGCCGCTACTTTGAGGTGTGTCAAAAACTAGGGGCTAAGATTCTGGTTATTCATGGAAATCGAAATGGACGCACTGCTGTACCTATGGATATTTATGCTCAGCGCTTCTGCCGACTGTGTGCGGAAGGGGAAAAATATGGTATAATAGTGGCGCATGAAAATGTAGAGCGTTGTCAATGCGGCAGACCGGACAGTATCCGATTGCTGCGCCAGTATGCAGATCGCCCGCTTCATTTCGTTCTGGATTTGAAGCAGTCCCTGCGCGCAAATGTAGATCCGTTTGAAATGGCGGATGCTATGGGTGCAGAAAACATCTGCCACCTGCATTTGAGCGATGCTGATGAGCAAAGCGATTGCCGCCTGCCCGGAACAGGTCAATTTGATTTCCGGGCTCTGTTTCGGAAGTTGCTTTTGAGCGGCTTTTCGGGGAATGCTGTAGTGGAACTCTACCGGAACGGGTACGATACACCCGAACAACTTTTGGAAGCGTCCAATTACTTACAGGCGCTTGCCAATACCGTAAAGGAGGAAATCCTATGAAATGTCCGTATTGTGGCGAGATGGATTCCAAAGTCATTGATTCCCGTCCCGCAGATGACGGCAGCAAAATCCGTCGCCGCCGGGAATGTTTGGTTTGCGGCAAGCGCTTTACGACTTATGAAGTAGTCGAAACCGTTCCATTGATGGTTATTAAAAAAGATCGTTCTCGTCAGACTTTTGATCGTCAGAAGCTGATCAACGGCATGATGCGTGCCTGCGAAAAACGTCCGGTAAGTTATCAGATGCTGGAGCGTGCTGTGGATAATATCGAACAGGCACTGCTGAACTCTTACGATCGTGAAGTTACATCGCTGTATATCGGCGAGCTGGCCATGCAGGAGCTGCGTAAAATTGACGAAGTTGCTTACGTGCGCTTCGCATCAGTTTATCGTCAGTTTGGTGACATCAATACCTTCATGGAAGAACTTAAAGATCTTCTGAATACCCGCTCAGGTGAAACCGAAGAATGAATCCTTTAAAGTCCGCATTTGACTGCGGGCTTTTTCTATTTCGCAATGCAGATCAGCCAAATTATCGACTCCGGTATAAGCGGAAATACCGGATAAGGTTGCATCAAGTTCCGCAATAATGTCCCGTCGAATATAGAGCTTCAGGGATGTATCGGCTCGAATATGATGCTCAAGTTCCTGCGCTTTACGCTGAGCGAGCGATGAATGTCCGCTTTCGGATAAGCTTTCAATCTGCTGCAGCTGATCTGTAATCATGCAGCACGTATGGCTGACCAGCACAGTTCCATAGACGCACCCTGCCGCGAGGATACCTAATATCCAAACTGCAATGTGTGTGCGATTCATTTGAAATCAGCCCCTTTTCTGTCTGCCTTTTCCGGGCAGACTTTTTTTATTATCCAATGTGCTCCATTTCCTTCTGCAAAAAAGGCAAGTACCTCTTGAAGGGGCAGATGCTGTTTATTCAAAGTCATTTCCAACTGCATTTCTGTGTATCCGCAGCGAATCATGTTCTCGTGCAGAATATGACCGTCCAAAACCAGCGGAAGCGGGGGATGTTCCACCTGATAAGCATCCCCACAGCGAAGACAGACACTCAGTGCACCATTGGTTTCTACGATGGCACAAGCCACTTTATGCAAATCAAAGATATCCTTTTCCCGCAATGCCGCTGTTAGATCTTCCATTGTAAAGCGCAAACGACGCAATGCTTCCTGATCCGGTTCTCCGTTCCACACCACGATCACAGGTGTCCCGGTCAGCATACGCAACGCCCTGGTGCTCTTAAAACAGATTGCACTGAACAAAAGCTCCACAGATGTGATCAAAAACATAGGAGCAATGCCAGCCAGTAACGGTGCTGCCGGATCGTCGATAGAAATAGATGCCAAATTGGAAATCAAAATTGCTGTAACCAATTCAGAAGGCTGCAATTCGCTCATCTGCCGTTTGCCTAGCAATCTCATGGTAATGATTACAGAAAGATACACAATCAGTGTACGCAGCAAAATCATCAGCATGATTTATTTCTCCTTTTCGCTGACTAACTTACCTTCTGGCATGGAATACTTCCTCTTGGAGGTGGGGTATTATGGAGCGTCCGTTGAGTGGAGCGCTGGATCAGGATTTGGCTCAGCTGCAGGAAATGTTTGGCGGTTCGATGGATCTTTATACAAAGCAGGTCACGATTCGCGGAATCCAATGTGGATTATGTATGTTTGACGGTTTATCCAGTACGATCAAGCTTTGGCTTGCTATGCTTGAAAGGCTCAGTCAATCTGAATGCACTGCAAAAACCGGGCAGGCATTATACCAATCCATCATGAAGGAAGACGACTTTGCCGCCGAATCAACGCCCGTATGCAGTTTTGAAGACCTTGTAACGAGAATTACTGCCGGATTTTCAGTGTTGCTGATCGACGGATGCTGTAAGGGAATTGCTGTTTCCACGCAAAGTATGGCATCAAGGTCTGTTGATGAACCAAGCGGTGAAGGGAACATCCATGGTTCCAGAGAAGGTTTTACGGAATTGGTTCGCACAAATGTAAGCCTTTTACGCCGTTTGATCCGAAGCGAAACTCTGGTAGTACAATTTATGTCCTGCGGACAGCGAACGAAGACGGAGCTTGCCGTGTGCTATGATCGAGAGTTAGCGGATCCGGCACTTGTATCCCAAATTAAAAAAAGGCTGAATAACGTTCAGCTTCCGCTTTTGCTGGACAGCAGTTATCTGGCACCTTTTTTACAGCGCAGCGGACGAAGCTTTTTCAGTGAAGTGGGCTATACAGAACGGCCGGCTACGGCTTGCGCAAAAATTTGCGAAGGGAAGATGGTCATTTTAGTGAATGGCAGCCCCTTTGCGATGATACTGCCTTATTTTTTTACAGAACATTTTCAAAGCTTGGACGACTATTCATCCAAAGCTTACTTTTGCAGCTTTGTACGGCTCCTTAAATATTTCGCTTTTGGTCTTGCTGTACTACTGCCCGGTGCCTTTGTCTGTGCCGTACAGTTTACACCAGAAGTCTTTCCCCCACAGCTGCTTTACAAAATTGCAGCAGCCGACAGAGCAACCCCCTGGCCGTTGTTCTTGGAAATGGTATTGGTTATTCTTCTGCTGGAAGTCGTTCGCGAAGCGGGTCTTCGGCTGCCAAAACCAATCGGTCATTCCGTAGGCCTTGTGGCTGCATTGATTGTAGGGGATGCTGCCATTGGGGCTGGGATTCTGAGCACTCCTGTTATGATTATTGCTGCACTGACAAGCATCTCAACCTTTGTTATTCCTTCATTATATGAACCGGCCACTGTGCTGCGCATTCTTTATGTGTTTGCCGGTGGACTGCTCGGCCCCGCCGGGCTTGTAGCGCTGTTTATGATCATGCTTCTTTCCATTTGCGGTATGGGCTCGTTCGGTATCCCGTTTACTTCTCCGCTGGCGCCATGGGGCCCCGGAAGCTATCGGGATGGGATTTCCCGTGTTTCCTGGAAAAAGCTGGCCCGCAACCCCTTTGTGATTGAAGATTTGCCGAAAGGGGAACTCTCAAATGAAGAGCCGTAAACTGGAAGGTCCGGAATTGCTCCCACTGCTGCTGGCCTCTGCGCTGGAAAGCAGCTTCGTCTGGTCGGAGAGCCGTCATACTGCGGCTTTTGGTGCGCAGGGAGCCTTATTAGCTGAAATTATTGCTTTTCCTTTGCTTTGGGCGCTTCTGACCTTCTATGGCCGGAAAGTATCAGTCCATCGGCCACATTGGTTCAGCTATGCACTGATCGCTGTACTTCTTCTGTCAGCGGCGATGGAGCTTGCGAAATATCAGCGATTTTATACACAAGTGCTGGGAAGTCATTTGCCTGTATTTTGGTTTCTGGCGCTGGCTTTGGCTGTTGCTGCTTACGGGCAGGCCATGAGTGAAGGTGCGCTGGGAAGGGCTGCCCAATTTGTATTGGCCTTTCTGGCTGTATCTACTATACTGCTGCTGCTTGCAGCAACAGATCAAATGCGTGTCGAATCACTAAACTGCCGTCCACTAGCGGAGTGCGGTATGGAAGCTGCCTTTTTCATGCGCATGCTTTTGATGCCGGAATTCCTGCTGCTGCCCGTTATACGTGCACGTGCCACCTCACGTGCCGGCGCCGGGGAAAAAGCATTTTTTCTGCCTGCTGTTCTCTTTGTGGTAGACGGACTTTTGCTTCTTAGCCTGGAACTGATTTTCGGAAGTGGCTGGCAGGATCAATGTCAACCGGTTTATACTCTTGCGAGGTTGGGCACACTTTCTGTCTTCCGCCGCATGGACGCTCTCCATTTAGCTATCTGGACAATGCTGTTTTTTCTGCGCATTGCCCTCTACTTTTGGGCCATAGCACATCTGGCTCAAGATGCATCCCGGCAGCACCGACGCACACAGGTGTTCAGTCTCTCCGCTTTTATCGTTCTGATTCTGTTCGCGCTGGCTTTGCGCTTACCCTGGAGTGCGATTGAAATTGTGCGTCAGGCTTTACTATGGCTGCTTCTGTTGGCACCACTTTTCTGGAAAGGAGAAGCATTGCGATGAAACGGCTTTTATCTCTGATCTTTCCGATATTTTTGCTGGCGATGCTATGCGGATGCAAAGAAACCGGAATCGGATCCAAGAATCTGCTGCGGGCAATTTACTTTGAAAAAGAAGAAAATCAGTATGAGGTGCGGCTGATCTGTTTTCAAAGTGCACCTTCTGCTGACGCCGGTGAAGCACACGAAAGTGCTCTGGTACTGGAAGGAAGCGGGGATACTGTATTCAACGCTTTGCGTTCTGCCAGCCGCGAGCAGGGGGGAGAATTATTCTATGGGCAAAGCGAACTGCTGCTAATCGGCCCAAATCTTTCAAAGGAAACCCCTTTTGATGTGATCAACTTTATAGCACAGCAGCAAGGGGGACGCCCGAACACCGGAATCTATCTTGTAGATCTTGAGCTTAAGGAACTGAAAAAGTGTGACCGCCTGGATCATTTGATTGACTCGATTGAAATTTTACGCGAACAGGGAACATATCAGGTTCCTCTATACCAACTGCAGCATCAAAAAGGGGCTCTGCTGCCGGTTCTGCATCTTGATGAAAAAACACAGAGCGCAATTTCCGATGGGGCAGAGCTTTATAAAAATGAGCACCGTGTTTCGCACTTAAATCTTGCCCAGACACAGCTTTGTTCTTTGCTTTCAGGACAGAACCACAAAGCAAAATTCACCAAAGACGGACAAAACCCGATTCATTTTACATCGGATTCCGTAAGTGTAGGATACCAGGTTCTTCCGAATAAAAACGGTCCGGTGCTGCACATCACACTGCAAGGTCACATCCGTCAGCTCCAAACTCTGGAGGGGGCTGAAAACAGTTGTTCTGCATCCTGTACAAAACAGCTGAACGCATGGCTTGAAGAGCAGGCACAGTGGATTATCGAACACACTTTTGCCGATGAGAACGATGTTTTTCAATTTGAACATCGTCTGGAAAGCTATCACGCCAAAACGCTTGAAACCCTTAAAAGGTCCGAATCGTTTTTTACCGCCGAACGCATTCAGTTCAGCAGTAATCTTACCACTTTATAAAAGTAAAAGCCGCCCTGTTAAACGGGCGGCTTTTGTTCGTATGCGTGGCAGTTACTCAATCGTGATGCGCACCACAGCCGGGGCAATTTGCACAATCCGGGAACTGGCTGTGATCGTATTCCAAATTGTTTTTTTCGTAATAATCCTGTACAGCAGCCTTGATGGCTTCTTCTGCCAGCACAGAACAGTGCAGTTTGTGGGCAGGCAGACCATCCAGCGCTTCGGCTACTGCACGGTTGGAAAGCTGCAATGCCTCATTCAACGGCTTGCCTTTAATCATTTCGGTAGCCATGGAACTGGAAGCAATAGCACTTCCGCAGCCAAACGTCTGGAATTTCACGTCTTCAATTACGTCATCCTGAATTTTCAAAAAGATCTTCATGATGTCGCCGCACTTTGCGTTTCCAACTTCACCCACACCATCGGGGTTTTCAAGAACGCCCACATTTCGGGGATTCATAAAGTGATCCATTACAATATCGCTATACAATGCCATTTTTAGACACTCCTTATTTTAAGATAAACTGTTTTTTTCCACTGATCTTGTCTTGCCACAGGGGAGACATCTGACGCAGATATTCAATTACCGGGGGAACGTGCTTCAAAATCTGGTCCACATCTTCCTCCGTATTATAGTCACCCAGCGACAGGCGCAGGGAACCATGAGCAATCTCATGGGGATGACCAATTGCCAACAGCACATGGCTGGGGTCCAGTGAACCCGAAGTGCAGGCCGATCCGGACGATGCACAGATTCCTTTGGCATTCAGCATCAGCAGCAGGCTTTCGCCTTCGATTCCTTCAAAGCAAAAGCTCACATTGCCCGGAACACGATGTTCCAAACTTCCATTTACAGCGGAGTGCGGAATCTTGCTTAAGCCCTGGATCAGCTTATCCTGCATTGCCTTGAGTCTGGCACTGTTTGCCTCCATATGGTCACAGGCCTCATCCAATGCAGCTGCCATACCAACAATGGCAGGAAGATTTTCAGTGCCGGCGCGCTTTCCGCGCTCCTGTGCACCGCCTTCAATCAGATTGCTCAGCGGCACACCCTTACGGGCATACAGCACACCGATTCCTTTAGGACCATGGAATTTATGGGCAGAAAGAGAGAGCATATCAATGTTCTGAGCTGCAACGTCAATGGGCAGCTTACCGGCTGCCTGAACGGCATCTGTATGAAACAGAACACCCTTTTCGCGGCAAAGCTTACCGATTTCAGGGATAGGCTGTACAGAACCAATCTCGTTGTTGGCATACATTACTGTCACCAGGCAGGTATCCGGACGAATGGCCTGTTCCACTTGTTCCACAGTAATCATGCCCTCAGAACTTACAGGAAGCAGTTCCACTTCAAAGCCCTGACTGCTGAGCTTATTCAAAGTGTGCAGCACAGCGTGGTGCTCAAAAGCGGTGCTCACGATATGCTTTTTCCCTTTACGTGCCCCGATGAGTGCGGCTGAAATAATCGCCTGGTTATCAGCTTCGCTGCCACCGGAGGTGAAGGTGATTTCTCTGGACTCACAGCCCAGTCTTGCTGCAATACGCTTGCGTGCATCTTGCAAAACTTCTTCTGCCTGCTGTCCCAACGAGTGCAGGGAGGAAGGGTTTCCATAGACATTTTCTGCTGCGCGGAACATTGCATCCAACGCAGCACGGCTCATCTGTGTAGTGGCCGCATTATCTGCATAAATCATAAATGATACTCCTTGATATTCCAATATTTCCAAATGCCTTAAAGTACTCTGCATAAAATAGTACGCAGGCTGATCTTTTGCTGCCGAACAAATTACATATTTATCCGGTGGGTTTATTGTATCTCTATATTCCCACTATGTCAATAGGTTTATTGAGAAAAATAAAAGCTGCACACAGGCAGCACTGCGCCATGAATGCAGCAATATAAACTTAAAGCGCTGAAGGAATTGTACCACCATCAATCAAATCTGAAATATAGACGCTGTCCAGATAATTGCAAATAAGCTCATCCAGCTTCTGCCACAGGGGCAGAGTGCGACAGTGTTCTGCTCGATTGCACTGGGGGGTTCCGCATTCCAGGCAGGAAACAGGGGAAAGTGACCCCTCTGTCAAACGGAGCACTTCTCCAACTGAATACTCCTGTGGCTGCCGCGTTAAACGGTAACCGCCGCCACGACCACGCTGACCTTCAACCATGCCGGCTTTAACCAGAATGCTTACAATGCTTTCAAGATATTTTTCGGAAATGCCCTGTGTCTGTGCAATGGCATCCAAACTCATATAATGGTCTGTGCTATGTTCAGCCAATTCTAGCAATACTCGAAGCGCATAGCGCCCTTTTGTGGAAACAAGCATATTTATCCCTCTCTTTTCTGTCGGGTCATTATAAAACGTATTATCGCAATTGTCAATACTGTACTACAGATTCCGGCGGATGTACTGCAATGATCCGCTTCAACGGAATGGTCATACGGTTTTGCAAAATCACACATTTCTCTACTTCATCAATGCGACGGATGGCGTCTGTGACATTCTGATAGGATCCGCCTTCTTTTTTCTCGTCAGGCTTGAAATAAGTAATACATACTGCCGAATGGGTGACAGCAGCCGTGCGCAGAGCCTGATCCAGCTCTGCCTGTGCATATTCATCCAATTCCACTTCTTCTTCTGTCAGCCGCGCTGTTTCGCGTACTGCATCCTCATATCCGGTAAGTGCAGCGAAGGGGGAAAACTGCGCTGCCCGATCCGCCAAAGACATCGGTTGATGCTTTGCCGAAACATGATGCGGTAAATTGATGATGTCATCATAAGGCCCTGTCACGCTCTGTGCCCTCCAATCTGTCGGTTACGATCCTGTGCTGTAGCGCCTTCTTCAAGATTCATACCCTTTAAAATTGCATTTTTCCCGAACTTCTTTTTGATGGAGAGAATCGCCTGCTGCATTCTTTTCTCCTGCTGCAATTCAGCCTGTTCCGCCTCACGATGCTGCTCCTTCGCCTGATAATCCGTGAACAGATCCATCTGTTCGCAGTTGGGCTCGGCAGGAATATCACTTTCATGAATCACATGATCGGCTGTGATGTTCAGCCTGCGCACCAGAAGTTCAGGGTCGGCTATTCGATCGAACAATTCCATCATTGCTTGCAAAATTTTACGGGTTGATGATGTATATTCCTCTAAATGTACGGTTCCGTGGGAATGTTTGGGAATCTTACGGCCATAGGGGTCTGTTGTAACCGCTCCATGATATCTGGATCTGCGAACCGGGTCATCCAGATTCTCACGGTCATATCCAATGGTCAGCGTCATTTGATCGGTAACTAAACCCTTATCTACCAATTCTAGTACCAAGAGATCCGTCATCTCGCGGACAACCAGTTTCGTTTTTTCAAAGCTGTATGGATCATGCAGGACCTGTCCGGAACCCAAACTACTGCTTTCAGGGCGATACGCTTTAATTTGTTCAATACGGCACGGCTCCCAGCCCCAGGCATGATCAATCAGCAGCTCGGCATTTATCCCAAACAACTCATACAGCAGGTCCTCGTTATAATAATCTTGCGCAGTACCCAATGAACAGCGTGCAATATCGCCCATGGTGTATAACCCATGTGCCTCCAGTTTCTGTGCGTAACCTCTTCCTACCCGCCAAAAGTCTGTAAGCGGACGATGCTGCCACAGCTGCCGACGATAAGAAGCTTCATCTAATTCCGCAATGCGTACACCATTTTCATCTGCCGGGATATGTTTGGGGCCTATATCAAGTGCCACTTTGCACAGATACAGATTGCTTCCGATTCCCGCTGTTGCGGTAATCCCTGTAGTTGAAAGTACATCAAGAATAATTCGCATGGCCAAATCTTTGGCAGTTGTCTGATAGGTAGTAAGATACGAGGTAATGTCCATGAATACCTCGTCAATGGAGTAAACATGAATGTCTTCCGGTGCAATATATTTGAGATAGATCTGGTAAATGCGTGTACTATGCTGCATATAATGCGCCATACGCGGAGGCGCCACAATGTAGTCGATTGCCATCTCCGGATGATCTTTCAGTTCTTGTGCGTTATAGGAGCTTCCTTGCAGCGAAGAAGCCCGCAATCTCTGACAGCGAGCAGCATTGGCAGCTTTTACTTTTTGCACTACTTCAAACAAACGTGCTCTTCCGGGAATACCATATTCTTTAAGCGAAGGTGACACCGCAAGGCAGATCGTTTTTTCTGTTCGGGCTGGGTCTGCCACAACCAAGTGTGTATTCATAGGGTCAAGCCCACGCTCTACACATTCTACAGAGGCATAAAAACTCTTAAGATCAATTGCCAGGTAGGTTCGTTCATCCATTCAGGCCACCCTTTTCCATGTACTTAGACTTATAGTATAGCACAGAAGGGGACATACTTGGCAAGCATACTTCAGCGGTGGTATAATAAACCCAAGTTGACACAAAATTGATGTGTAAAGGATTGAGAAAAATGAAGCTTTGGGAACAATGGAAAAACTGGAATGAAGAATGCCGCTGGGTAGATTTGACCCATCCTCTCAGCGCAGAAACTCCGCACTGGGTGGGCTGGCCCCGTATGGCCGTAGAACAGAAAGCAAGCCTTGACGACTCGCTGTTCTGCGCACACGCTTATACTACGGTAGGCCAATATGGCACGCACGTGGATGCGCCTTCTCATATGGTAAAAGGCGGCCGCACACTGGATCAGATTGATGTAAGCGAAACGGTTATGCCGCTGTGTGTAATTGACGCTCGTCCGCAAATCAAGGAAAATGATGATTTCACTTTGGGTGTAAAGGACATCCTTGCTTGGGAAGAACAGTATGGCCGTATTCCCGAGGGTGCTTTTGTTGCATTTCTGAGCGATTGGAGCAAACGTCCGGCTGATCAGATGGACAATCTGGACGCCGAAGGCAATCGTCATTTCCCGGGCTGGAAGCTTGAGGCTGTAAAGTTTCTGGTTGAGGAGCGCAACATTGGCGCCATCGGACATGAAACGTCTGACACTGAAGCACCGATCACTTCCGGTAAAACCGGTTATGAGGTAGAATACTACATCCTGGCACAGAATCGTATTCAGATGGAGCTTTTGACGAATCTTGATCAGTGTCCGGCAGTAGGCGCTTTGGTTTTCTGCACCTTCCCCAAAGTGGAGGGCGGTTCGGGCTATCCTGCACGGTGCTTTGCGCTGTGCCCTAAAGAATAATATCCCCGGCGGGGCAACCAACAGGAGGCCATAAGTGGCAAAAGATAAATTAAAATCCGTTTTTGTATGCACAGAATGTGGGGAAGTCAGCCCCCGTTGGATGGGCCGCTGTCCAAGCTGCGGAGCATGGAACACCATGGTGGAAGATGTGGTTGTGCAGGAGCCCAAAACTACATCCAAAGCCGTAAAAAGCAGCTTGTCTGCCCGTGTTCCCGGTGTAACCAGCCTGGTTGCGCAAAATCTGGATGAAATCAGCACAACCGAAGAAAAGAGCCGGATTGTTACCGGAATAGGGGAGCTGGACCGTGTTCTGGGTGGCGGCATCGTTTTGGGCAGTGTGGTTTTGCTTGGCGGTGAACCTGGTGCAGGTAAATCCACCTTACTGCTGCAACTGTGCGGTGCTATTTCTGCAAATCATAATGTTTTGTATATTACCGGAGAGGAATCCACTCGTCAGATCAAACTGCGGGCTAATCGGCTGCAGGTGCACCAGCAAAATGTTTCTCTGGCAGCAGAAACTGATATTGATGAAATCTGCGGGCTAATCGAACAAATGAAACCGGACCTGGCCGTGATCGACTCTATCCAGACAATGCATTGCAGCGATGTTTCTTCGTCTTCCGGAAGCGTTTCACAGGTTAAAGAGTGTACGGCACGCCTGCTGGCCGTGGCCAAAAGCCAGGAGATTCCAACCTTTATTGTGGGACATGTAAACAAAGACGGTGCCATTGCAGGCCCTAAGGTAATGGAGCATATTGTTGATACTGTTCTGTATTTTGAAGGCGATAAAACACTGCCATACCGGGTACTGCGCGCTGTCAAAAACCGTTACGGCTCCACCAATGAAATCGGTATGTTTGATATGACCAGTTCCGGCCTTGTGGAAATCGCAAATCCTTCGCAGCAGCTGCTGGATGGACGTCCGATGGGAATCAGCGGAAATTGTGTTGCTTGTACAATGGAAGGTACCCGACCTATTTTGAGCGAAATACAGGCACTTGTCACGAAGAGCGGGCTGACTAATCCGCGGCGCACTGCCAGTGGCTTTGATTACAATCGTGCCAATCTTCTTTTGGCTGTGCTGGAAAAACGCGCCGGATTCTTCTTTGGTAATCTGGATGTCTACATCAATATAGTCGGCGGTTTACGGCTGGACGAAACAGCCTGTGATTTGGCTGTCTGTCTGGCTATTGTATCTTCGCTGATGGATAGGCCCATCGGCGATAAGACCATTGCTGTAGGTGAGGTGGGTCTTGCTGGTGAAGTGCGCAGTGTCACACACTTGGAATCGCGGCTCAGAGAAGCGCAGCGTATTGGTTTTGAACGTGCCATCGTTCCAAGTCAAGGCCTTTCGCAAATCAATCCGGCAGATTTTCCGGGGCTAGAATTAGTCGGTGTTCGTTATCTGCGAGGCGCGATTGAAGAAATCAAAAGGGAAGCCGATCGCGCTTGATAACAATTCCTTAAAACAGCTGTATTTAATTTAACATTGGCAAAAAGCACATCGCAAAGAACTTTTGCGATGTGCTTTTTGTTTGCGACTGCCTGTTCACTTACTAATTCATCATTCAATGCTGATGCTGAAATTTGCACCCATAGCCCACGCTGTATAAATACTATTATGCAGCAATCAAAGCTATAGCAGTTTTATTGGATGATGCCACATACTAGCCAAACAAAAACTGTTTGAAGTGGTAAATAAGCGGCTTCGATTGACAAAATGCAGGGCAGAGGGTATACTATAAAAAAGCATATGTTATTTCGCTAAATGTAAATTTAGCGAAATAGAGGGGACTGAAAAGGAGGATAATAAGCAGCTTTCCTGTCAATCAGGCTTTTTCTGCCTGATTTGATGCAAATATCGTTTTTGCACGAATTACGGAAAAATTGCATTATTTACATTATTTATGAGTACATATATTGATCCTGTTCATCCGGAACGTCATTCGCCGTATTCAGATGTGCCACAAGACGTGACTGATTATCTGCGCTATCTTGAAACCATTCTAAACAGATCTCCGCGCACCGTAAACGCATATTATATTGATTTGCGAACTTTCTTTCGTTTTCTGGTACATTATCGTAATGCTGAGTTGGATTTGCCCTTAGACCAAATTGATGTGTCCAAGTTGGATCTAACCTTTATCCGGGCAGTTTCTAAAGAAGAAATTTACGAAT
>RCNH01003127.1_pt1 | contig 13359 bp, 14 predicted proteins | sample 2041161 | NCBI WGS metagenome assembly RCNH01 (sample SAMN09708215, study PRJNA481090) | Feces metagenome, whole genome shotgun sequencing project. | biome: feces | host: Leptonychotes weddellii | place: Antarctica: Sion Island | collected 2010-03-01 | reverse complement strand
ACTATTGTTCTTTAGGCCAGGATTTAAAATATTACAGAAAACTAAAAGGAATTCTGCCTAATGACTATATGGATATTTTAAAACGATTAAACGATATAGCAATATGTGATGCGATAAGAGAAAAATATATCGATGAGGACGGGGTCCAGACATCACTTTTGCGTTTTAGTTCAGCGGTTAAAGCATTGGAGGAAGCAAAAGAAGTAATAGGAAGTATTGGTCCACATAGAAAGGATATTTCCTTTGAATACAGAGCAGCGGTCCCTTATGATCCTGAGCCAGCAGTATTAAAATTTGATTTCAGTGTAAATGAAGATCTTCCCTATAGAATAAATATATTAGTAGGAAAAAATGGAGTTGGTAAGACGCAAATCCTTTCTTCTTTGGCAAATTCTTTAAGCGGTTTTACAGATCAACCAGAAGATAATTTGTTTGTAGGCAAAAGGCCGCCAATAGACAAAGTGATGTCTATTTCGTATAGTGCATTTGATCAATTCAGAAAGATACCTGAGAAATATAAATCGAGAGACCTGTTTAGCTATGTTTATTGTGGAATCCAAAGTGAAAAGGGAACATTATCGTTAGATGAACTGAAAAATAATTTACGTAATGCATATTGCCGTATCAAGGAGTTAGGTCGAGTTGAGATCTGGAAGAGAGTAGTTTCGACCCTGATGGAAGCAGAACATCAAAAGATGGTCTCTCTGATTTCTCAAGAACAATATGATGAAGTCAATCTGAGTTCAGGGCAACAGATATTGCTTTGTACGGTAACTGAATTAATTGCATTTATAGAAAACGAATCCATAATCCTTTTTGATGAACCAGAGATACACCTACATCCTAATGCGATATCTAATGTTATGCGAATGTTCTATATGTTACTAGATAACTTTAATTCATATGCAATTTTTTCGACACATTCTCCGTTGATTATACAAGAAATTCCGTCTAGATATATTCAGATATTGGATAGAAAAGATGACATGCTAGTCTCTCGTAGGCCTGATATTGAGTGCTTTGGGAATAGCATAAATTCAATTATTAGAGATGTTTTTGATGTGTCATGTGTGGAAAGTAACTTCAAGAGTTATTTAAAAGATCTCTCAAAAAAGAAATCGTTTGAAGAAGTGACTGCATTATTTGAACTTGGACTTGATATGAATGCCTTAATTTACTTAAAGAGTTGCTATTTGGAGGCGGAAAACGCATGAAAACGTTATCTTGCCCAGATATAGATAATGTGGAACTTTTAGATAAAATAGTTAAAAAAAAGCAAGAACCCTATAAAAGTATTTTGCAGTCGGTAAGATCAGAAGTTGTCAAACGATATAAGGTTTACTCAGATAATTATGCTTCATTGGATAACATCCTTCCAGAGTCTAATGAAAAACTTCTAAATGCGAAGGATGCACTGCATAAGTGCTATTCCTCCAGTGTAGATCTGGATAAAATAAGACATCAGATATTGGCATGTGGAAAGTGTCCTTATTGTATGTTGAATCGTCCTAATACACTAGATCATTATTTTGATAAAAGTGAATATCCCGAATATTCTGCGTTTGTGCCAAACCTATTACCATGTTGTTCAGAATGTAATTCTCAAAAAAATACGAGTATGTTTAATGACCTAAGGCAGAGACTATATCTCCATTATTATTTTGATACAATTCCAGATGAACAATTCTTGTTTGTAAAATATAGTTGCACACGCTCAGATCCTGTTCCTAAAGTAAAAGTTTACATACAGTTCCAGACTAGTAATTATGAGAGTGATCTCATATCACGACATTTTAAAAGTCTTCACTTGGTAGATAAATACGAAAAACAAATAGTAGTAAATATTTCCCCTGCTTTGGATGTATATAAAAATGCCTATGAAGATGGGGTTACGGTAGATGACCTTATCAAGCTCATTGCAGGTCGTGTAAAAAGCTTATCATTGCATTTTGGTAAAAACTATTGGGAGGCTGTTATGTATCAGGGATTTTTAGAGGACCCTGATTTTCTAAAGATTCAATAGATTCAATTGGGAATAAAAGATTTTTAGGTATTTAATTAAAGGGCGTGTGGCTGCTTTGCAGTCTCTTGTTACAGTCCTATTCCAATAAAGCCCAAAGTAGAAGGAACCTTTGGACTCGAACAGGTTGGCTGAGTGGATAGTTTGGATCAGCTGGTGAAGAAATGTATTCTGGGACGGTGTGAGGATTTGGGAGAACTGATCAGAGAGGGGCGTTGCATTCCAGATCTGCGTGGTAGACCAGATCGAGGGAATAGATATCCTCCAGGAGATATATTCCAGAATCGTGTTCTTTCCTCCTCCGTAATTGTTGTTAGCAAATCTGAAATGGAAGCCGGCGGCTGTTTGCTATAAAAGCAGGAATTACTAATGTTATGTAACCTGGAATATTAAACGAAAAGTTCATATAAATGTGTAGTCTTGTAATAAACATAAACTTTTAAGGTGAAAAGTATTTTTTCAATAAAAACATCTGTGTTTAGTGCAAAACATCAAATGACAGAAAATAAACTAAAGTCGGAGAAAAGAACTGCATATAAAAGAGTATTCTTGGAAAACCTAACTTTTTGACCATTTTCTTTGGGGATAATTTGGGGATAGTATGCTTTTATTTCTTTTCAGTTGTGCAAAATCAGTCAATAAATAAGTTCGGAATACACCATATAAATATGGTTATTTACATACAATTTTAATTATTTTCAGTTATTTTTAGCTCAAAACTGGCGCTCATAACCCGGAGGTCGTAGGTTCGAGTCCTGCCTCCGCAACCAACTATCGCCACCACGCAAGTGGTGGCGATAGTTGGTACAAAAGCAGTACAAGTCAAGCAGGAAAGCAATTAAACTCTTTTAAAATCAGAATCACTTTTGCCGCTCCCCTGTCCCGGGGGCCTCACCGTACCCTATTAGATCCAGATTTCTTTTTAGCAGAGCTTTTCCCTTGTATCCAAACGCTCTGGTTTTGCTAAGCGGATTTAAGTTTTCTCGGGTCACCACCGGCTGCACATCGGAAGAAAATGCCTCCAGATAGGTCAGCGGCAGGCCCTTATTATAAGGGCAGCAATTCTGACAGCAGTCACAGCCCCACATCAGGCCATTCTTCCGAACCAGTGTCCGTTCCTCCTCCGTCAGATCTCCTTTTTTCTGGGTGACTTCAGAAAGGCAGCGGGCATAGTCGATTCCATCCCAGGAAATCGCGCCGGCGGGACAACTGGCCACGCATCGCCCGCACTGCATGCATATCTGCTGCGGAAGCGGCCGGTCAAATTCAAACAGATAATCCGTGACAATTTCTCCAATCACAAAAAAAGTTCCATACTGCGGATGAATCACAAGTCCGTTCACACCCGGAAATCCCAGTCCGGCTGTCAGGGCACACTCCCGCTCCGGAAGTGCCGATACATCCGTAAAGCCAACAAAAGAAGCTCCAAAAGCCTGGCTCAGTTCTTCCGCCGCCTGATTCAGGATTTTTCGGACCACAAAATGATAATCCGGAACCATGGCATATTTACAGACATTGGCATCCGGGTGTTCGCCTGTATAGTAAGGAAACGCACAGACAATCACACTTTTGGCCTCTTTGGGAATCCATTCCCGATTCCGGCAAGGAAGGAATTCCGTAATCCCATTATAATCACAAACTCCGTAGAAATAAATCTGGTTTCGCTTCAATATTTCCTGTAGCTTTTCGTTTCTCATGTTCAATTTCCATCCTTGTCCTTTGGGGCTGAAATCATTGTATTTACGCTTTATTGTAACACAAAACTGGTGTATAGGCAATGAACGCACAGAGAGAAATTCCGTTCTACTCCAGGCTAGCAAGCCTCGACGCCTCTTTGTACATGAATTTGTGAGTGAATCCATTTAGCTTTCATCAGCCCGTGAATGTCAAATCAACATTAGAAAGTCTAACGATGTCTGGCGTCAATTTGGCTCTCCTGCCATGACTAATCTGGCAGTTTCTTTGGTGGAATACGAGGAAAATCTTACAAAAATGATTCTTTTTGCCAAAGATCAGGTGAAAAAGATTTATCTGATGACCCTGTACTATATGGAACTGAATAGCAGGACTCCATGCGGGCCCGGATGGACGAATACGCTGCAGTGGCTGAACGCTATGATTGTGAGTTCATTGATCTGCAGACCATGTTCGACCACTACTTCCGCTACCGCCACTCCACCCACATCGCATGGGACCGGATTCATCTCAATCTCATCGGCGCAACGCTGATTGCCTGGGAATTTCTCCGGCACTGTGACTTTGATCCCAACCACATCCCGGATTAAAAGAAGCGTATTGCTGCGCTGTACATAATTTCTCCAAACCGGCAGAATCCGAAGTTTTCAGGATGCTGCCGGTTTTTATAGAAAATCTTTTAATTTTCCGACTATGTGCGGAAAATACTCATTTAAGAGACAGCATATGTTACATGATAGAGTACAATAAATTACGCAAATAAAAAGAGATATGGTTTGCAGATCTCTGGTAGAATGAAGTTGCTACACATCCTTCCGAAAGGAGACAGCAAACCATGTCCAAGAAAATTGGACTGCTAAATGAAAAGGTAATCAAGGGCCAACTGAAAGAATTGGTCCGTGGCAGCGTTGAGGAGAACCGGTACGTTAAAGTCGTAATAGTAGGTTTAACTGTCGGTATGATAATGCGCAAGAGTGATACTAACAACGGCGGCTCTTACAAAAGGAACGATTAAACAAATGCTGGATTTTTACATATTATTAAATACAATTCAAATTTCAGAGATAAAGTTATAAAAACATCCCCATCGAATATGCAAACAATGCTGCAGGAATTAACGAGAGAATAATAGCCAAACCAGTCATTATCTCCAGTGCTTTTCTGGCATTTAACTCCTCACAAATGATGCTTGTTATTGCAGTAATAATAATTGATATTGTCAGTATTGTTGTTACAAAAGGTGCATAAGATCCAAGACCTAACAGCGTAATGTTAAAACTGGAGCAATATGTATGGATGCAGTAAAACAAGCCGCTTTCATTGAGATTCCCCGATACAATAACCGCACCGTATGGGCTAAGCTTCTAGAATGAGTACAATTACAGGAAAGAGAATGTATTTCAAAGCTGTGCGAAATTTTTTAGCCATTTTTTATTTTCCTGTATTGGTAAGCAGAAAGATTATTGAGGGTTAAACAGCGTAACTGATGCAATAAGTCCGGCAGCAAGATATACTTGGCTATATCCACGCCACCCATAATAAGCAATCACGCTTGTTGATAGATTGTCGAACAGTCCTTCGCCGACGGGAGTAACACTTCCCATATTAGTAACAGAGTCACCGGCAAAAACGATTCGGTCCAGATGCTTAAACTGCATGGTTATCACCTCTCATGCTGAATTTGAACGACCGGAAAATATATCCTTTCCGGCCCGTCCAGAATCCGGACAATAGGCCCAGTATGCTTCTAATTGCTTCCGTTGTCAACTGTTCTGCACAGATACGAAGGCCTATTGTCCACATCTGGCAGCACTGATACCTTCCCCGCTCCCCTGACGGCACAAATAAGTATAATTTAAGTATTTCCCGTCAGATGATTGAACGCTGCCGGAAAAAGCACCGCAGTCGGGCTAAACTTCTAAACCCGCTTTAAACCCTCAGCGCAAATATCAGTCCCGCCGATGATAAGCAGAAACAGAATCTACTCTCCCTATTCTATGTAAATGTTGATTACGCAAAAATATAATCTTATTTTGTATCAAGCACATCTGTTTCCATACAATTAAGTGCAGATTCCATCAGAGCGCAAAGGCACTGATCTATTGAGTTCCACTGATGTTCCCAATTTACTTTTTTGGCGCGCACAGCAACAGCGTACACACTCCCGGTCATCACATCAGCGAACAGATCGTATTGACCTTGTATGGTTCCATGATAAATTTTAGAATAACTTCCAAATTTCAGCCATGTTTTAGGAGCGTTATGAGGGCGTGAGCAATCCTCAATTCTGATGTCATAAGGCTCTAAATCATCATAGGGAGAACCAATCGGAATACCGAATATGTCCAAGCGGCTATTGGGGATCCAATATTCACCGACATGCGCCAAACTTGAACACAAATTACATCCGTTGGCTGTATGATAAATTTCTGCCAACTCTGTGGGAATTTTTTGTTTGTATGAGTCTTTTAAATAAATATTGAAGTGCTTCTTGCGGCATAGGAGCTTGAATTCGATGTTTTGATGCCAAATCACTCTTTTCGGGAAATCGTCCAATCAAGCAGGTGTGATTTGGTGTGTAAAGAATTTCGTCATGGTGCATAGTTTTCAAGTTCTCAATATATTGAACAAACTTCATACCAGATACCTCCCATGTGTTGCGTGGCACCAGTTTTTTCTATGTGCAAGCAAATGCTCTTTGAATATTAAAAAATGAATTACTCCGTTAACCGCCCCACCTATGACTCCGGTCATGAATCCGTCGTAGCACTATCCAGCGCTATCTGTCTGGCTCCTTTCCAACTGTCCATATTGGAAGTCTTCCAGGCTGTTACAGGCAGTGGATTGAACATCAGCGATTCATCATCCACATTCCAGCCGACTCTCCTAAGAGCGTCGATCGGTTGCTGTATGCTTCCATTTTTTGCAGGAATGTAACAGTATCCTTCCAAAGTGATGATGTTAGTCCTTTCTCAGTCTCTGTTTTCCATAAGCACAGATCTGCTCCCATAGATTCTGCATCTCTTTCTTTGCCAGGTGTCTGGAATCCACCATGAAACGCCATTCATCTTTTCTTGCAGTTTTCCAATGAATCAGATCAACGGCATCTGAATCCGGGAAATATGAAAAATCCCGGATGGTATACCCCTCCGGCATCCAAGAGCGAACATCATCTTCCAGATGAGCAATAACATGTGCTTCCCCGTCCCGCTTGCACACCTCCTGATAAAGATCCGATTTTATTCTCACCTCTAACTCGCCCTCGTTTTCGGTCTGGATATACTCCAGATAATCCGTATTTTCTCCAAGATAAATCCTTGAAAAAAGCGGCCGCAACTCTGAGCCGGGGTAGAAGATCAGATAACTTTCTGCTTTTTTGTCCAACGCCGCGGAAAGCTCTCTGTGATGTTTGCTGTCACTCTCTATCAGGAAAAAGCCTTTCCTATGCATCTCCATCGCAAATTCTTCTAAATTGAATTGTGCATCCGGGATGATACAGCTTTCTGCATCTACATAAAAGCGAAATAGTACTTTGTGTTTTTTCCACGCGTCATACATCCCGGGCCCAATATAGTAAACTTTATCAAATGTCTGCACAAAGTTTTTCTTTATATACCGTACAATCTTTCGATACATAGCCAATACTTCTGGTATGGTACTTCCGCAGGAAATCCCTCCAGGCAGGCATGGATTTGTGCCGTTTTGGGTAAACCGAATACAATCTGCTTTCTGACTAATCCAGGTATATCCTTTCTCACTTTTTTCAATCACAGGTCGGCTTCCAATCGGAAATGCACACAAACACAAATAGATTTCTTCCGTTTCAGGGTGCTCGTCCTCTATGCAAAAGGGCTCACCTGAGTACCAATATAGTTCCATGGGCAAATTTTGTACATATCGGATCAGAGCTTTCATATCCTCTGTGCAAACAAAAAAATCCAGTCCTCTCATAATTTCACCTCGACTATCGTCTATAAAAGTAAAGTTGTGTTAACTCTTGTATTTATTAAATCTTCTAACTTTTTCCTTTCCCGCAGGAGTATAACTGTGCACAGATGAGTTCCCCGTCCTCAACAAATACATGTTTTACTGATATGTAATTTTTATATTTGTGGTATCTCAACATAATGCTTTCGACAGCCGTAAAATCCACATATTTCCGCAAAAGGGACGGTATACACAAATGAATGGATCGTATTTTGACGCCACTGTTGGTCCTGTAATGCTTCCTCTAATGATCCGCTTTCAGATTGGCATTGGAAAAGCAACTGATTGCGTTTCTCCTCCGCAATGCAGTCTGGTTCCTGTAGAAGTGCCTCTGCTATCATTGCAATTATTATGTCTGTTGGGTAATACTCTCGCAGAAGATTCTCCGCAAGAGCAAGTACATCGGAATATTTTTTTAGTGCAAAGTTCAAGAAAAATTGTTCATATATATCAATATCTATTCTGCTTTCTATGCAAAACTGAAAGAACCGATTTGCTTTTTCCGTTTGTCCAGTGTAAAGGTAAGAAAATACAATGGCAGCAGCAAGATCTGTCATGCTGATTGTGTCATTCGCTTCCTCTGTATGGCCTTTTTCCCTGTCTGAAGCGCAAGAAAACACAGGTAAAAGCTTTGTTAACGCACACTCATACGACTTTAGTTTAAAGTAACAAATCCCTGCATTATCCTGCATTATATTGATATGTCATCCTTTGACTTAGGAACGCTGCCTCTTCAAAAAACGGAAGTGCTTCTTGAATTTTTTCCATTTCAACCAGTGATTGAGCTATATTTTCTATGTTCACTGCATCTTTTCATTTGGAATATGCCTTTAACAGATACAAATACCCTAACTTTTTTGCACTTATCCATTTCCCGCTTTTACTACAGTTTCCAAATTGAAAATAAAACTCTCCCAAATTATTAAATGTCATTAAGGAGGGGAATTGTTTCGCATTTTTCTTAATGAGTTGCAGTGCTTCTGAAAATTTCTCTTCCTCAAGCAATGCCAGGGCGTAATCGTTCACTTTGTACATCATATATGACTGTCCCCATTACTATGTCAGGTCCTTATCTGGTTAGTGGGAGGAATTTGGTCTTTTGCAAACAGACCCATCAGCCGATTTTGCAGACCATATAATACGCTTTCTGTTTAGAATTGGAACTCATGCTCAGGCGGCGGTCTGAGCATGAGTTCCGTTACGATTGTAATATATACATATCGTTACTAAATAATAACCCCATTATGATGCCCGTGCAAATAGGCAGCTATTTCAGCAAGGTTCTTACTGCACTTCTTTCCGTGTAACGGCTCCACAGCCGCAAAAGTACATAGCATAGGGCCGCCTGAATCACTGTGACCGCCAAAAGAAACAGAAGCACCGTCATTCCCCCCGGGACATTGCCGGGGGCAATCTCTGCAATCTGTGCCTTCATGGATTTATGATACAAAACAGCAACTCCTCCAACTGACATGGCAGAACGCCAGAATAAACGGCACACCATAGGCTCTTCTGGCTTTGCAGGAATCTGTTCCCAGGAGCTTCCGCAGGGCAAATTCCTTCTTATAGGAGGTTCCCAATAAAAGGGTATACATCGTACAGCAGGCCAGGAATGTACTAATAGCCGCAACCAGCATTCCGACTCTCCGCTCTTCCATGTTTTTGTAGGCACTCTGTACGGTGAGCCATTTAGCGTTATCAAGCCGTGTAGTATAGCCAAGCTGTTCCAACCGGGGAACTGTAAAATCTAAAAAACTATCATAATCCTGTCCCGGCACCTGGAAACTCATGGTATAGGGGCGGGCCTCCTCTACCGCCAGAGGTGCATCCTTTGGAGACGGAATAAAAATGCTGTTATAGGAGAACTGGAAGGGATCCCCAATGTGGTGGTAGTCTGTGAAATTGTAGAGTCCAATAATTTCGTACTCCTCTACATCCCCATAGGGCATAGTGAGTGTATGACCCAAGGTGGGATACCCGGACAGATAGTCCGCAGTCTCATAGCATCCCTCTGCCAAGCCCAGAGAAATGGAATCTCCTACCTGCAAGCTGTACTTTTGCGCCAACTCATGATTGATAACACAGACCTTTTTCCCGACATCATCTGTCGTAATGCCTCGTCCTGCGGTGTAGAACATCTGTTCCTTCGTAATTGGCAGAAGCAAATTCATGTTGGAAGTACTATGTACCGTAAAGACATGATCCAAAATCTCTGCATCCTGCACAAATGGTTCAAATCCCCTGTCACGGAGGATTCCTTGCACCTCTTCCGGGGTTGCGTCCGGCTCCAACTTTGTGAACGCCTTAGGACACAGCTCCTGATTAAAAACAGAAAGTTCCTCTTTATACGGATCTGCTATACCACTCTCTTGAATAACACTCACACCATATAACGTAAAGCCGGTCTCATATTTTCGATTCATTTTGCAAATAATCAAAAACCGGTCTCCCTGCTCTAACGCTATTTCTTTTTCTCTGGGCATTGCATAACTGATAATGATTTGATCCGTGGTATTTTCTTTCCATTCTGAGTGCGCACTGTAAATCACAGGATTCACCAGTATCACATCTCCATAGAATGTATCATTTCGTTGCTCCTGGCTATGAGACTCAACCGTTCCTTCCAGGATTACCAGATGGCCTGCATCCCAACCATAGAACACACTGCTGATATTGCGCATCTCCGGGGCATAGGCAGACCGAGTTTGACGGATGTCCACATGGCTCACATAGTCGGACTGAGAGAGAATCTCCACCGCTTCCTTTTTAATCGGAAGCAACGCCCCCTTATCTCTGCCGGAGCCGTCTTCCAGCGTCTCTTTGCCGATCAGCGTTCCGGTACAGGCATAATACTCTTTCACATACGCCAGATTTCGCATATCTGTCCAGTATTGCAGGGCAAAAAAGAGGGAAGCTGCTGCCAAAACGCCCCAAAACAGAATCAGTGTCAGCAGCTTCATGGGCTGCCGTTTTAAAATTTTAAACTCCATATTTGTCCTCACCTCTCATTCCTGCCTTGAAGCCTGATAGAGGGCTATCAAATTTTTACTGCACAAAACGGCCAGCAAAACTCCACCGGCAATCGCAGAAGCAGCCACACTGAAAATCAGCTGTTCGATCATCGTCCCGCTGTTGCCCAGCAGCCGTGCCAGCAGGGCAGCCGGAACAGCCAGCAAAACCAGGAGAACGCAGGCCGCACCAAAGGTTTCCAGCATCACTTTGAGTCCGCTCTCTCCCCGCATTCTTCGGATTAGAATTTCATCCCGTTCTCGAGCAGAAGTGTCAAAAGGACAGTAAAACCCACGAAGGCCAGCCGAACAGGGATCGTCAGTCGGCGCTGTAATTCCAGCTTGTTTTCCAGAGGACGAATCGATTCTTCCAGTTCTCTGGTGCCGGAGTACAGAGTATAGTCTCCCATTGCGCCAATCTGCTCTTGCAGGGATGCTTCCAATTCTTCAAAATTCTTATTGTAAGCGGAATCAATGGTGAAATAAAACTTACTGTATTTGTACCAAAACCGTCTGGTGTCGTCATTAAAAATCAATCGTTTCTCGTCTTTTTCGTAAATGCAGGATTCCGGTACCACAAAGGCCTCCACCGTAACACCCTGATTGCTATAGGTTCCCACTATGGTCAGTTCCTGCACGGGAGCCCCTTCAATATAGCTGGCCCGCTCACCGCCACCGGTGAGTAAAACGGTATCTCCTACCTGATACCCCTTTTCCTCTGCAAATTTGTCCAGAAGGAGGCATACTGCTTTTTCATCACAAAAGCCCTCCACAGTATGTCCTTCTGCCATGATCGGGGTAATGCTCATTTTCTCACAGAATCCCTTTAAGTCATTGGTACCGTAAATCACATAAGGTTCCTCATCTGCTTTCTCTCCATAAATGAATCCCGGAGAAAACATGGCACTGAGGCAGGAAGTGACTTCCTCTCGTTTGCAGATATCCTGGGCAGAAAAAGGAGAAAGCCCCAACCCCGTAACGGATACAGAATTCGGTATGATCTGACATTCAATGGTAGCATTGTCATAAAGCTGGTCAATGGCTTCCAGATTTTCTTGAATGTTGTTCTCATTGACCGCCATAAAAAGGACAGAGGCTATGAACTCCACCAAAATCAACAGAGGAATCAGAGGCTTTCGCCACATTCGTTTCAAAAACATCATGGCAGTACCCTCATACAATCCGGAGATTGCCGTGGCTGAGGACATACTGGGTCTGTGCCAGCTCTGCCACCATACGGTCATGGGTCACCACAATGATGGTCTTGTTTTCCTCCCGGGCAAGGCTGGTGAGAATGTTCATCACATCCACAGTATTGTCCTCGTCCAGGTTTCCGGTGGGTTCATCGGCGGCAATCAGCGGAGTATGGCTGGCAAGGCACCGGGCAATGGCCACTCGCTGCTGCTCACCACCGGAGAGATTACCGGGAAGCCGGTTGTACAGTTCCTCACCCAGACGGACAGAGCTTAAATGCAGTTTGGCTTCTGCCTCTGCCTCTTCCCTGCTCTTGCCGTCCAGGAGCAAAGGATAGCACACATTTTCCATTGCGGTTCGGTTGGGAAACAGTAAGTAGGACTGGGCAATCAGGCTTACGATTTTGCGGCGATATTCCGTCAGATCGTTGCGTCCGATGGGGTTGCCGTCCCAGAGAAGTTCCCCTTCCGTGGGTTTATCCATGCCCGCAATGAGATACAGAAGGGTACTTTTTCCCGCACCGGAGTAACCTCGGATGGAACTGACCGTACCGGGTGCAAAGGAAGCACAGATACCGGATAGCACCGGTTTCTTTGCCTTGGGATAGGAAAAACCTACATTTTTTAACTCAAGTCCACTCATTTTGTTGCCCTCCTACGATTGATTTGTACTGTATTTATACAAAAATAAATAACAGAAGCTTTTTACTACAAGATATCCTGCTTTACATCTAAAATCAACAAGACCTTCAATTTTTTGTGAATTTTGATAGTATACTTGCCGCTGAAATTACACAGAATCTCTCGACCCCAAGTATTTCGTCTCTTTGTAAATCAATCCGTCTTTGCAGAAAAAACGAATCGATAATATTTTTCCGCAGTGCACAGCTTTAGCTGATGCATTGCGGAAAACATTATGGATTTTACTTAGATAAATCATCATTATTGTTTCCTCAGAGCTACAGTTAATCAACCAAATTTGAGTTTCTCCTTTAGCTCATAATAGCGCTAACCACTCTTTGAACGCAATGGTCTGCTAAAAAATGCATGCAATTTTTCATTACCTCTCGCCTCGTTTATAATGCTATCAGAAATCAGGCAGAATTTCCAGCATTCATGCGCAGCTTCGTTTTTTTGACGCAAAATTGAAAATTCAAAATAGCCATGCAGCATAGTAGGTACTTACCAGATTGTTTTGATGGTATCTCTGCTACAAACTGAAACCGTCCATCACTGTAGTGAAAAGAATATACAGTTTCACAACAGATCTAAAGCAAAAAGCTACTCTATATCCTGCAAATAATACTGAATGTCATTCACAAGTACAGAGTAGCTAATATTACACAAATAGTCAATAGATTATGCACGAACTGTAGGTAAATGTAACCAATAGCAGGTATTAACCCAAAATCGCAGAAAAGACATATAGAGAATCAATTTGTTCTGCATGAAAAGG
>RCNH01000990.1_pt1 | contig 13378 bp, 16 predicted proteins | sample 2041161 | NCBI WGS metagenome assembly RCNH01 (sample SAMN09708215, study PRJNA481090) | Feces metagenome, whole genome shotgun sequencing project. | biome: feces | host: Leptonychotes weddellii | place: Antarctica: Sion Island | collected 2010-03-01 | reverse complement strand
GAAGCACAAACCTCCGGCTTTGCCTGGTGGATCTGGGTGCTGATCGCGGCGGCCGCCGTGCTCGTTGGCTTCATCGTGTTCCTGCTGGCCAAGAGCAGAAAAAATCAGGAATGATCCGCCTTAGGGCCGATCGCCTGAACTGAAACAGAAAACCCAATGAAAGCTCCCCCGGCCCTTGCGGCCGGGGGAGCTTTTTGCAAAACAAAACCGGGCACATCCCCGCTTTGCAGGCAAGAGCCGGGCAAAAGATTCCCTTTTGGCACCGTTTCATGGTATAATAAAAGCGTATTTTCGGTCTTATGAACCGCTTAAGGAGGGTTTTTATGGAAAAAGCGGAGCGGCGCAAGGAATTTGCGCTGGATATCCTGTTCGATCTGCTGGGCAGCCTGTTGTTCGGCATGGGTGTTTACACCTTTGCGGCCCGGGCCGGTTTTGCACCCGGCGGCATCAGCGGCGTGGCGCTGCTGATCTATCATGTGTTCAAGGTCATTCCCATCGGTACCCTGACACTGCTTCTCAATATCCCCATCATCCTGCTCACATTCCGCACCCTGGGTCATATGTTCTTTTTGAAAAGCATCCGAACCATGATCATCAGCACCCTGATCATGGACGTGATCCTGCCGTGCTTCCCGGCCTATTCCGGCAGCCGGCTGCTGGCGGCCCTGTTCAGCGGCATTTTGATGGGTGCGGGCCTTGCCCTTATTTACATGCGGGGCTCCTCCACCGGCGGCGCCGACTTTTTGATCCATGCCGCAAAACGGCGCATGCCCCATGTGAGCCTGGGCCAGATCAGCCTGGTCATCGACGTGGCCATCATCCTGGCTGGTGTCCCGGTGTTCGGCGATATCGACTCGGCCCTTTACGGTATGATCAACGCCTTTGCCCTCACCATTGTGATGGATAAGATCATGTACGGCGCGGGCAGCGGCAAAATGGCCCTGATCATTACCGATTACGGCCCCGAGGTGAGCCGGGCCATCGACGAAGCCGTGGAGCGGGGCTCCACCCTGGTGGATGTGGTGGGCAGCTATTCCGGCCAGCACCGCTATATGGTGGTGTGTGCCTGCTCCAACAATGAGGTATACAAGGTCCGCTGCGCCGCCCACGAGGTGGATCACAAGGCAATGGTGATGATCAGCGAAACCAACGAGGTGTTCGGCGAGGGCTTCCATGCCCCGGAGCTGCGCACAAAAGACCAAAAGGCAAAAAAACCGGTCCTCAATTTTGAAAAGAATGAAAAGCCGCCGCAGGATGCGGGATCTGCAAAATAAAAAAGCGCAGAAAGAAAAGGAACCAGTCTTTTCCATGGACTTTCCGCCCACCTTGCAGGCCGGTTCCGGTCCTGGTTTTTAGTGGGCAAAAAGGCCGGTTTTTGGCCTGCCGGGCCCGTTTTAAAACCGGCGGTTGTAGCGCCAAAAAGAGCAAATAATCCATGTAAAACCCGCTTTGCGCCGGGATGTTGAAAACTTTTCAAAAGGTGGTTTACTAACAGTATAAACATGGTTTTTCACAAAAGTCGTTGAAAACCCTGTTGAAAGTGTTTAAAACCGCCTGTTCACGCAAAAGTTTTCAACAGAAACTGGGAACGGAACCGGTCGAAACAACAGAATGTTTAATTGAAAACCGAAAAAATTAGGTTTTTGCTGTTTTGGTAATGGATTTTCCACAAATTTGTGGTACAACAAAAAGGAATGACCCAAAAGGGAAAGCCGCAGGGCCCGGCAAAGCGCCCGGAAGGAGTTAAAAATATGAACTGGCTTACAAAAATGGAATATAAGTACGGCCGCCGTGCCCCACAGCGCCTGATGCTTCTGGTTGCGGGCGGCCAGATCATTGCGTGGCTGGCCATGATGCTTTTTTACGCACCGCTGCCGCTGCATCTGGTCCTCGACCGGTGGTCACTTTTCCATGGTCAGATCTGGCGGCTCATCACCTTTTTGTTCGTTCCGGTTTCCTTTACCCCGAACCCGCTTTTCTTTGCCCTGTCGGTGTATCTGATCTACTGGATCGGTTCCTCGCTGGAAAACGCCTGGGGCAGCTTTAAATTCGATGTTTATCTGGGCCTTGGCGTTTTGGGTGCCTGGCTGGCCTGCCTGCTCACCGGCACCGGCTCGGCAATGTCGCTTTACTATTCGCTGTTCTTTGCGTTTGCCTACCTCTTCCCCGAGGTGCAGCTGCTGCTGTTCTTCATCATCCCGGTCAAGGTGAAATGGCTGGGGGCCATTGCCGGCATTTTGTATCTTCTGAACATCATTTTTGCCGGCAGCCTTGCCTCGAGCCTTGCGCTCATCGTGGGCATGCTCAACTTCCTGGTGTTTTTCGGAAAAGGCACCTTCCTTGCCATCAAGCGGGAGATCGAGCAGCGCCGGCGCCGGCGTGAGTGGCAGAACCAGTGGCGTGACCGGTAAGAATTATTGCTGGAAAACGGCTGAAAGCCATGGTATAATAAGGAAAAGCCGCAAGAGAGCGGCGCAGAAAGAGAGAGGTGTCCCCCCTTATGAAATTGATTACCGCAATCGTGAATAAAGAGGATTCCAAGCACGTCTGCAACGCGCTGATCAAGGACGGATTTACCGTGACCCGCCTTTCTACCACCGGCGGTTTCCTGATGGCGGGAAACATGACCCTGCTCATCGGCACCGAGGATGAAAAGGTGGATGCCTGCATCGAGTGCATTGCCCGGTGCTGCAAAAAGCGCACCGAAGTGGTTCCCAGCACTGCCAGCTACGGCAGCGGTGTGGCCACTGCCTACCCTTTGAATGTTACCGTGGGCGGCGCCACCGTTTTTGTCACCAATGTGGAGCGTTTTGAAAAGCTGTGATGCTTGAAAAGCTGGCTGGCAATGCCCAGCTGCGTGAAGATCTGCAAAAAGCTGTCCCTCAGCCACGGTCTGCTGCTCTGCGGCGAGGAAGGCTGCGGTGCCGGGTTTGCGGCCCGATGCCTTGCGGCCGATTACCTGTGCCCCGAGGGCGGTGACGGTGCGGCTGCCATTCTGGAAGGCCGCAGTGCCGAATGCATCGAGATCGAGGGCGAGGGCGCATCCGGCGAGATCAAGATCGAGCGCATCCGTGCCATGCGCCGCAAGGTGTTCGATACGGCCCTTTCGGCCCGGGGGCGCGCGGTGATCTTATACGGTGCGCAGAATTTGAACCAGTCCAGCGCCAACGCCCTTTTGAAGGTGCTGGAAGAGCCGCCCGAAGGGGTGGTGTTCCTGCTCACCGCCTCCGGCTCTGCGGCGGTGCTGCCCACCATCCGCAGCCGCTGCCGCATTTACAGCCTTTCGCCGGTAAGCCCTGGCGAGTGTGCCCGCTGGCTGCGGGAAAACTGCCCCCAACAAGGCGATGCCGACCTTCTGGCCGAGATCTATGCCGGGCGCATCGGGCGCGCGGCGGCTGCCGCCTGCGATGAAAACGCCAAAAAAAGCCTGGAAACCGCCCTTGCGGCGGCAAAGCTCATTGGCAAAGGGGACAGCTACGCCATGATGGTGCTTTTGTCGGCTTATGAAAAGGAAAAACCCGCCGCCCGCCTTTTTCTCGAAGACCTTCGGGCGGTTTCGGCGGCGGCGCTGCGCCGCCCCGGCGGAGAATTCGGCCTTGAGCCCGGTCAGGCGGCCCGCTGCGCAAAGCTTTGCGGCTGGGCGCTGGAAGGCCTTGGCCGCAGCCTCAATTTGAAGCTGCTTTTCACCGACCTTGCCCTGCGGCTGTGCCGCTGAAAAGGCCCCGCCTGCCGGATGCAGGCCGTGCGGCCCCCTTCCCTTTTTCCGCTTCTGCCCTATTTTTGCCGCGGGCGGAAGAATGACACCCCAATGCCCTGCGGCGGGCAAAGCGAGAAAACCCATGAAAACTGTTGTATCCGTCCGTTTCAAACAAAGCGGAAAGGCGTATTATTTCGACCCTGCCGGAAACGATATCAAGGTAGGCGACTATGTGGTGGTGAGCACCGCCCGCGGCACCGAGTGCGGCGAGGTGGTTGCCGGCCCCACCCAGCTGCCGGACGGCCAGATCCCCCGTGAGCTGAAAGCGGTGGTCCGCATGGCCGACTCGGTGGATATCCGCCGCATGAAAAAGAACCGGGAAGACGAAAAGGCCGCCTTCAACCTGTGCACCCAGCGCATCCAGGCCCACAACCTGGATATGAAGCTGGTGGATGCCGAGTATACCCTGGACCGCACCAAGGTGGTGTTCTATTTCACCGCCGACGGCCGTGTGGATTTCCGGGAGCTGGTCAAGGACCTGGCGGGCGTGTTCCGCACCCGCATCGAGCTGCGCCAGATCGGCGTGCGTGACGAAAGCAAAATGCTGGGCGGCCTTGGCATCTGCGGCCAGCCGTTCTGCTGCTCCCGCTTTTTGAAGGATTTCCAGCCGGTGTCCATCAAAATGGCAAAGGAGCAGGGCCTTTCGCTCAATCCAACCAAGATCTCCGGCAGCTGCGGGCGCCTGATGTGCTGCCTTGCCTATGAGCAGAAGGCCTATGAATACCTGAACAGCATCACCCCCATGAACGGCTCCATCGTGCGCACGCCCGACGGCGAGGGCATGGTGGTGGAAGCAAACCCGGTAAGCGGCATGCTCAAGGTGCGGTTCACCAACGAGGCCCTGGCACCCCGCTACTACAAGCGCAGTGAGTGCACCTACCTGCGGGGCGGCAAGCGCGCCCCCAAGGAGCCGGACCCCGAAGATTGATTTTGTACGCAAAATCCTATGGGCAGGTCTTGTGCTTTAAAAAAAATATGCTACAATATATCTTATAAAGGGGCATTGTCCCCTTTTGCGGCACGCCCTGCTGCGCGAGGGGCGCCTGCCGTTTAAAACCAAAGCGCATGAGATAAGAAAAAGGAGTGTTTCGACTATGGCATTCAAGATCACTGATTCCTGCGTATCTTGCGGTACCTGCGAGGGCGAGTGCCCTGTAAGCGCCATCCATGAGGGTGACGGCAAGTACGAGATCGACGCTGGCAGCTGCATCAGCTGCGGCACCTGCGCCGGCGCTTGCCCCGTAGGCGCTATCGAAGAGGAGTAATTCTACCTCTCTTTGAGCCAAAAACAAAAGCGGCGGGTCTTCGGGCCCGCCGCTTTTTTAAACGAATGGAAGGATCTTTTCTTGCCATGATGGAATATTCCGTAGAATCATTGTATAATGGAACCGAAGTGCTGGTCAGCAAAGAACACCGCTTTGGCACCGATGCCATGCTGCTTTCCGGCTTCTGCCGCCCCCGGCGGGAGGAAGAAGCGGTGGACCTTTGCTCCGGCTGCGGCATCGTGTCGCTTCGCTGGCACGATCTGGGCCATCGGGGCCCCTGCACCGCTGTGGAGCTGGACCCCCGGGGCACCGCACTTTTAAAAGAAGCGGTAAACCGGCAAAAGATCAGCCACATCCAGCCGGTGTGTGCCGATCTCAACCAGTTCAAAGGCAAGGGCGGTGCGCATCTGGTGGCGGCCAATCCCCCCTATTTCACCGGCGGCTTCGTCAGCCCCGAAAAAGCCCGGGCCACGGCCCGGCACGAGGGCGGCTGCACCCTGGAAGAGGTGGCGGATGCGGCTGTGCGCCTTCTGCGGGACGGCGGCCGGTTTGCCCTGTGCCACCGGCCCGAGCATCTGGCCCGGGTGTGCGCAGTGCTTTCGGCCCGGGGCCTTGAGCCAAAACGCATCGTTTTTGCAAAGCAGACCGCTGGGGGCGTGCCCTGGCTGTTTTTGCTGGAAGCGCAGAAGGGCCGCAGACCCGGCCTTCGGTATGAGCCGGACATCCTGATGGCCGACCACACCGGCCGCCCCAGCCTGCAGCTGCAAAAGATCTACAAGGAAGGAATGTGAAGCTATGGCCGGTACCCTGTACATCGTTGCCACTCCCATTGGAAATTTGAATGATATGACCCCCCGCGCCGCCGCCACCTTCGGCAGCGTGGATTTCATCGCCGCCGAGGATACCCGTGTCACCCTGAAACTGCTCAATCATTTGGGGCTCAAAAAGCCTATGGTGAATTATTTTGAGCATAATAAAAGGGAGATGGGCGAAAAGGTGCTGGAGCGCATCCAAGCCGGCGAAAGCTGTGCCTTGTGCAGCGATGCGGGCATGCCGGCCATTTCGGACCCGGGCGAGCAGCTGGTGAAGGATGCCCTGGCCCAGGGCATCCAGGTGGTGCCCATCCCGGCGGCATCGGCCTGTGTCACCGCTTTGGCGGTTTCCGGCCAGGACACCGGCCGCTTTGCCTTTGAGGGCTTCCTGCCCATGAACACCCGCCAGCGCCGGGAGCGCCTGGCCGAGATCCAAAACGAGCGGCGCACCCTGATCTTCTATGAGGCCCCCCACAAGCTGCGGGCCACACTGGATGATCTTGCCCGGACCTTTGGCCCCGAGCGCAGCATCACCCTTTGCCGTGAGCTCACAAAGCTGCACGAAGAGGTGCAGAAAACCACCCTGGAAAAAGCCATCGAGTATTACAGCCAGCAGCCGCCCCGGGGCGAGTATGTGCTGGTCGTGGCGGGCGCACCCGAAAAAGAGCCGGAGGACGGCCTTACCCTGGAGCAGGCGGCCCAGCTTGCCAAAAGCCTGATGGAAGAGGGCCTGCCCGCATCCGCCGCCGCAAAAAAAGCCGCGGTGGGAACCGAATTTTCCAAAAGCCAGATCTACCGAATGATCGTAAAACAGGAGGACAGTGAATGAAAAAGATCCTGGTCGTATCCGATACCCACGGAGCAGACCGATGTCTGCGGGCCATTCTGCAAAAGGAGACCGATGCCGCTGCCCTGATTTTTTTGGGCGATGGTGAAAAGGACCTGCATGTGGCCGAGGAAGAATTCCCCCGCCTGCCGGTGTATGCGGTCCACGGAAACTGCGATTTCGGCTCTTTGCTGCCGGTAGAAGGCCTGGCCGCCTTTGACGGGGTGCTTTTCCATTACACCCACGGCCACATCTACAACGCCAAAATGACCCTGGACGATCTGGAACGGGCCGGCCGGGAACGGGGCGCCGATGTGGTGCTGTTCGGCCATACCCATCAGGGCATTGTGAAGAACTGCGGCGATGTGACCCTTTTCAACCCCGGCTCTGCGGGCCAGTCCTTCTCCGGGCATAACTGCTACGGCGTTGTGCGCATCGACGGAAAAAACGTGGAATTCGAGCACCGGCTGGTGCCCGAGCTTTGACAGGCGCTTTCACAAACTGAACGCAAAGGTTCATAAATTGTTAACATGCGCTTCAAAGTTATTCCTTAAATGGTGGATATAATAATAATCACAGAACAACAAGGAGCCGCAACCTTCAGTTCTGTACATGATTCCTCCTCACACCAAAGCGATACCCCTTATCAAGCCTCCCGTGGTCCGCAAGCACGGGAGGTTTTCTTTTTTTACTTTGTGCTTTGGGCCCTGAAATGGTATAATGAATTCAAAAGGAACAATGGCCGAAGGCAAAGGCTCGGCCAAAAAGAAAAGCCCCAAAAGCCGGCATCCGGCCTGGGGCAAAAAATAAAAAAGGAGAACATTATGCAGAATTATACCGCAGATAAAGATCTTCAGTATCACCTGAACATCCGGCCCGGCGATGTGGGCGGTTATGTTCTGATGCCCGGCGACCCCAAGCGCTGCGAAAAGATCGCCGCTCATTTCAACGATGCCCATCTGGTGGCCGACAGCCGTGAATATGTGACCTACACCGGCACGCTGGACGGCGTGAAGGTGAGTGTCACCTCCACCGGCATCGGCGGGCCCAGCGCCTCCATTGCCATGGAAGAGCTGGTGCGGTGCGGCGCGCACACCTTCATCCGTGTGGGCACCTGCGGCGGCATGGACCTGAACGTGAAGGGCGGTGACATCGTGGTGGCCACCGGCGCCATCCGCATGGAGGGCACCAGCAAGGAGTATGCCCCCATCGAGTTCCCCGCCGTGGCCGATCTGGAAGTGACCAATGCGCTGGTAACCGCCGCCAAGAAGCTGGGCTTTGCCTGCCATGCCGGCGTGGTGGAATGCAAGGACGCCTTCTACGGCCAGCACGAGCCGGAAACAAAGCCGGTAAGCTATGAGCTGCAGAACAAATGGCAGGCCTGGCTGCGGCTGGGCACCAAGGCCAGCGAGATGGAATCGGCGGCCCTGTTCTGCGTGGCCAGCTATCTGGGCGTGCGCTGCGGCTCGGACTTTTTGGTGGTGGGCAACCAGGAGCGGAATGCCCGCGGCATGGACAACCCCATCGTGCACGATACCGAGGCCCCCATCCGGGTGGCTGTGGAAGCACTGCGCATCCTGATCGCCGCCGATAAAGAAAAAGAAAACTGAATATTAAAAAAAGGCAGCTTTTGGGGCGCAGTTTCCCAAAAAGCTGCCTTTTTTTGAAAAACAAAGCGGCAGAACAAAAGTTTTTCAGCCGGTGCAACTGCCGGTTGCGCCAAAGGCAAGCGGGCTTGGTTGCTTTTTTAAGGCGTTCCTTTTATACTAAGGGCAACGAAAACAAGTTTTGGAGGAATGCTGTATGAAGCTTGGCGAAACCATCTGCCGCCTGCGCACAAAGGCCGGTTTGAGCCAAAACGATCTTGCCCAGGCGCTGGAAGTTTCCCGTCAGTCGGTGAGCAAATGGGAGACCGGGGCCTCGGTGCCGGAGCTGGATAAGCTGGTGAAGATGGCCGGGCTTTTCGGCGTTTCGCTGGATGAGCTGGTAAAGGGCAAAACGCCCGAAACCCAGCCGGCACAAACCTCGGCCTGCACCTTGACAGCAGCCCCGGCCCCGGCACAAACCTCGGCCCCTGCGGCTTCCGGGCGCACCCCGGCCCAAAAGGCGGGCATCGGTTTTCTTGTGTTTTCGGCCGCGGCGGCGCTTTTGTCCTTACTGCTGTTTGGGGCTTTGGGCATCTTTTTGATCCTGCCGGCCCTTGCGGCGGGGCTCATTTTGCTGTTTTGCAAAAGGCACCCGGTTTTAAAAGCCTGCTGGACCCTGTTTTTGCTGCTGGATGTCTACATGGACTATGCCACCGGCATCCGGGCTTCTGCCGTGCTCATGACCTTCCAGTGGAGCAGCCATCTGAATTATGCCCGCCTGGCAATGGCCTGGGTGCTGTTTTTGATGATCGCCGCCCTGGTGGCCGGCACCGCCTTTGCCCTGCGCAAAGAGGGCCAGAGCGGCTCAAAAAAGCAAAAGGCCCTTCTGGCTGCGGCAGTCCTGGTTTATTTTGCAGGTCAGCTCCCCGCTTATTTGCCCCAGCAGCTGTACTGGATGCTGGGCGGCTTTTTGCGATTTGTTTTCCTCATCGCATCCTGGGCGCAGCTTTGGGCCGTCACGGTTTTGGCGGTTTTGCTGGCCCGGTATCTCTTTAGTCGAAAACAGCGGGAAAACCAGGCTCTTTGAGTTTGGCCCCGCCCTGAAATTTCAGAAAGGAGCGTTCCATGAAAAACAAAATTTTTCGCCTCCTGGCCGCTGTGATGCTGGCGGCGGCCGTCGTCTTTGTGGCGGTGGCCGTCAATCACCCGGAAATGAGCTGGCCCTGGCCCCTGCCCGCCACCTATGCGCTGTACGGCGCTTATCTTGCCCTGATGGCTGTTTTCTTCATCGTGTCCATCCGGCGGCTTCAAAGAAAAACAAAGTGGATGATTTCGGCGGCGGTGGTGCTGGTGATCCTGGCAAAGGTGGTTTCCCTTTCGCTTGCCTATTTCCGCTTTTGAGTAAAAAATGCGCAGAGCCGGTTTTTTCGGCGCTCTACCCCAAAGCCCCTGTTTTGCAAAAGGGCTTTGGGGCTTCTTTTTGGCAAAGCCTTCTGTAAAAAAAGCCGTGCATGGCAAGATACCATGCACGGCAAAAATGATTTTACGCTGTTTTACGGCGTCCATTTCTTTCGGAAAAACAAATAGGACAGCACTGCGGGGATCAAAATCCACACCAGCAGCATGGAAACCGAAAAATGTGCGGCGGTTTGCAGATTGCCCACGCCGGCAAAGCACAAAAGCCCGCAGGGCAGCGAAGCATAGCCCAAAATGCGGTGGGCCACGATCCAGGTGTCCTCGTCCCGCACCGTCCAGGGCAGGCGCAGCCCGGCGTAACGGTTGAAGGGCAGCTTGGGGGCCACGTTGCCAAAGCCCAGGATGAAAAAGGCAAACAGGCCGCACAAAAGCCAGCTGGCCTGTTTGTCCGACAGGGCGATCAGCCCCGCTTGCTGGAGCACCACAAACAAAATGCAGCCCAAAACCAGCAGACCGTTCACCACCGTTATGGCCCGAAGGGTGCGGGCCTTGGGGTTTTGGGGCGAAACGCCGGAAAGCTGGGGCAGATGCCGGTAAAAAACAAAAATGCACACAAAGGCGCACAGGGCCGCCGCCGCAAAGGAAACCGCCTGGTTCTGAACAAGCAGGCACACAAGCAGCGCCAGCAGCGAAAGGCTGCTGATGAGCATCCGGGCTTTATTTACATTCAACCGGAACACCCCCTTTCTCCTCTTCCCGGCCAAACAGCTCCGACAGGAAAAGCATCATTTCCTGCGCGGTGGAAAGGTTGAGGGTGTAGAAGATCTGGTTGCCCCTGCGCTCGGATGTGACGATCCGGGCTTTTTTCAAAACATCCAGATGCCGTGAAACAGTGGGCTGGGCAATGTCGAACTGCTCCACGATCTCGCCGGCACTCATGCTTTTCCATTTCAAAAGCCGAATGATCTTTTGGCGGTAGGGGTTGGACAATGCCTGGAAAAAATCATCGTTCATCGCTGCACCTCCACAATATAGCGAACTTGCTATATTGTGATTATAGCAGACTTGCTATATGCTGTCAAGTCCGGAAAAAGAAACGCCCGGAAAACAAAAAATGCGGGGCGCATCGGTTTGAATACGCTCCGCATTTTTTGATAAGGGTTTTACATCAAAGGGGCAAACAGCTTCATCAGCGAGCCCAAAAGCCGCCATTTGAAGCCGATGTGCGCCGCCTCCTGGGCCGTTACCTCCTGGCACTGGGCAAGGGTCTTTTGGAAGTCCTCCTCCACATCCTTTACGCAGTCGGTGCCGCACAGGTAGCAGGCGCACTCGAAATGATGGCGCAGGCTGCGGTAGTCCAGGTTGATGGTGCCCACCGTGGCCCGCAGGTCATCGCTCACAAAGGATTTTGCGTGAACAAAGCCAGGGGTGTATTCATAAAGATGCACACCGCTGTCCACAAGGGCCTTGTAATGGGTCTTTGCAAGGGCGTAGGCCAGCAGATGGTCCGGCACGGCGGGCATGATGATGGAAACCTCCACCCCCCGCTTTGCCGCAAAGCACAGGGCGCTTTCCAGCTCATGGCCCAAAATCAGGTAGGGGGTCATGATGTGCACATAGCGCTGGGCGCTGTTCAAAATCTGGGTGTACACCATCTCGCCCACACGCTCATTGTCCAGCGGGCAGTCGCTGTAAGGGATCACATAGCCCTTTGCCTGCCGGTGCGGCTGGGCGGGTGCGCTCAGGTAAGGCTCAAAGCTCAAGGTGTGGTCCCTTACCTGCCACATCTGCAAAAACATCAGGGTAAACGAGCGGGCGGCTTCGCCCTCGATGCGCACGGCAGTGTCTTTCCAGTGGCCGTAAGGGTGGATGTAGTTTGCGTATTCATCGGCCAGGTTCAGCCCGCCGGTGTAGGCAAGGCGCCCGTCCACCACCGTGATCTTGCGGTGGTCCCGGAAGTTGTAATGGGTGGAAACAAAGGGCCGGATGGGCGCAAAGGGCCGGGCCTCGATGCCAAGCTCCTGCAGGTAAGCGGGGAAACTGTGGGGCACACGGGCAAATTCGCAGGTGCCGTCATACAAAAGCCGCACCTTAACCCCTTCGGCGGCCTTGCGGGCCAGCACATCCTCAATGGGCTGCCACATCCGGCCGTCCTCCACGATGAAGTATTCCAGAAAGATGAATTTTTCGGCGCTTTCCAAATCCTCCAAAAGGGCTTTGAGGAAATCCTCGCCCAGCGGCAGATACCGCACATCGCACCCCTCATAAACCGGCGTTTCCGAGGTCTTGTAAAGATACCGGGCCAAAGAAGCATCCTCCGGGTGCTCTTTTTCCAGCTTCTTTTCGGCACCGTTCAAGGGCAGCAGCCCCCGGGAGCGCTGGAAGATCTCATCGGTGCGCCGGTTCAGGCTCCGATGGCCGATGTCGTGCTCGATGTAAACATAAAGCAGGGTGCCGGCCACCGGCAGCAGCAGGATGACCACCAGCCAGGTGATCTTCATATTGGGGTCCGAGTCGGTGTTCAAAATGCGCAGCACCATCACCAGCGAAAACAGGGCGAGGGCGGCGTAATAGTAAGGGAAATAATGGCGGAACCGGAAAAACAGCAGCAGCAGCCCGCCCACCTGAAGGGCCAGCAGCAGAATAACGATGCTGGTGCGGCTGAAAATGACGTTCAAAATGCCTTTTTTGCTTTTTTTCAAAAGCTCCCGGCTTTTGCTGGAAACAGAATTTTCTTTGGAAGGCATAAAGCTTTGGCTCCTTTCACTTGAAATAATCTAAAAAGGCCTGCCGGGGGCGGACCTCCGCAGCAGACCTTTCAAACATTATTGGGCAGAACGCTCCCGGAAGAGCTTTGCCACAGGCTCTACCTGTACGTTTTTGTCTTCTTCAAAATGGATGCTCTTCAGATAAGCCGAAAAGGTGGCCGGCGTGTAGTGGCCGGTGGAGCGGGGCAGCATCAGCTGAGAAGATTTTCCGGTGAACACCACCACCGTTTCCACAGGCACGTTTTTGATGCCTGCCTCAAACAGCACGTCACGGATCACCAGGCTGGATTTCTGGGCACGGGTCATGGGATTCTGGAAGGTGCGGCGCTGGCCGTTCAGGGTCTGGGTCCATTCCTCTTCCGCAAGCGAGCCGTAAATATCGCCGCCGTAGCCAAGGCACTTCACGCCCAGCACGCCGAACCAGCCCACCAGCAGTGCATCCAGATCGGTGGTGCCGTGTACACCCACCAGATTGACCGGCTCCACAACCTTATATTCCTGCATGGCGGCGTAGCGGGCAAGCTGGCGCACAATGGCTTCCCGGCCCTTGTGTTCATCATCGGGCATGGCAGCGCCGCCCCCGGATTTCTTTGCGGATTTGATGCCGCCGGCGCGGCGCATCACCACCACCGCGATCGAGATGGCCGCGATCAGGGCAACCAGGGAAATAACGGTGAGCAGGATGATCGAATATGTGCTGTCCATATAAAAACTCCTTCATATAAATATCTGGTTCTTATTGTAACAGACAAAAGCGTTCATTTCAATAACGCCGCAGTGTGACAATTTCGTGAAGGGCGGCGGCATCCCTTTGCCCTGAAAACAAAATAAAAAAAGAACAGCAGTTTCTTTTGAAAGAAACTGCTGTTCTTTTTTTATTTTGTTTTTGGGGCAAAGGGATGCCGCCGCCCTTCACGAAATTGTCACACTGCGGCGTTATTGAAATGA
>RCNH01000663.1_pt1 | contig 13388 bp, 16 predicted proteins | sample 2041161 | NCBI WGS metagenome assembly RCNH01 (sample SAMN09708215, study PRJNA481090) | Feces metagenome, whole genome shotgun sequencing project. | biome: feces | host: Leptonychotes weddellii | place: Antarctica: Sion Island | collected 2010-03-01 | reverse complement strand
CATGTGCCCAGGATGATGGCTCTGCTTTGAGGGCACCAGACCGGATCAAAGCTCATGGTCCAAAACCTCGCGGATCACAGCGGCCACACCCTCTTCTTTCACATGGGGCGCTATGCGGTCCGCCGCCGCATGGGCCCGGGCAGAGCCGTTTTCCATGCAGTAGGAAAGGCCGGCCAGCCGAAGCATGGCTTCATCGTTGTCGCTGTCGCCCACTGCGATCAGCTCCTCTTTGGCCCAGCCTTCCTTTTCCATGAGCAGTTCCAGGCCCTTTGCTTTATCCACGCCCGGGCGAAGGATGTCATAATAACCGGGGCGGTAAGCCGCAAACTGAAGGCCCAGATAGCCATAGCGGGAATTGAAATCGGCGATCTTTTCTTCAGGGATGATGCCAAAGGCACCAAAGGGCATATCTTCCAGATGGCGGACCTGATCTTCACCATCCAGCACATATTCATTATGACCGGTGGCTTCTTTGTAGAACCGGCTCATCGGCTCATATTCCACATAAGCATAGTAATTATCGGAAAAGGCAAACGCCAGCGGATAATCGAAATCCTCAAAGTAATCCACCAGCGCATACATTTCCTCGGCGGTAAAGTTTTGGCTGGCCAGCATTTTACCGTCCCTGTCCACCACCTGGGCCCCGTTTGCGCAAAGAGCAAAATCCGGCCGGATGCCGCCCAGGATCGATGCAGACATGGCAAACTGGGTGCGGCCGGTGGCAATTACCACCGCAAGGCCGCGGCGCTGAGCCTCCTGTACAGCCCGAACCACTGCCGGACGGACCGACGGCTCACCATGCACCATCAGCGTGCCGTCGATGTCCAGCACCAGGGCTTTGTATTTCATGGATGTTCCTCCTCTTTTTCCATCAGGAATTATCTTTTATTATAGCTGTTTTTGCCCTTCCGCACAAGAGAAAACCACCTTTTGCAGGCCGGAAAAGGAACAAAAAAAGCCCCGCCGGACCTCTTGGCCCGGCGGGACGGTTCTCATATCTTGCGCATTTGCAGAACAGCTGCTTTTTACAGCTCTTTGCCGCCGATGAAGATGTGCTCGGGCTGCAGGTCCTTGTTCAGCACCAGCACGTCCGCACGCTTGCCGGCGGTAACGCTGCCCAGCTCATCAAACAGGCCAACGGCCTTTGCGGGGTTGATGGTAGCTGCCTTCAGGGCAACTTCCAGAGGAATGCCGAACTTCACTGCACGGCGGAAGCACTCGGCCAGGCAGGTTGCGCTGCCGGCGATGGTGCCGTCTTCCAGGGTAGCCTTGCCGTCGTTCATGTAAACCTTCTGGCCGCCCAGGCTGTACTCGCCGTTGGGCATGCCGCAGGCACGCATGGAGTCAGAGATCAGGCAGATGCGGTCTTCACCGAACAGGGCGAATGCGGCACGGACCACTGCGGGATGCAGATGGATGCCGTCGCAAATCATTTCAGCGTGCTCAGCAGCATCCGCAGCAGCGCCCACAACGCCGGGAGCGCGGTGGGTGAAGGCGGGCATTGCATTGAACAGGTGGGTCAGATGGGTAGCGCCATTTGCATAAGCGGCCTGAGCCTCTTCGTAAGTAGCGCAGGTGTGTGCGATGGAAACGGTGCACAGCTTGCTTGCCTTGCGGATGAAGTACAGCGAGCCGGGCAGCTCGGGAGCGATGTCAATCAGCTTGATGTTGCGGCCGCTGGTCTCATACAGGCGCTGGAACATGTCCCAATCCGGGTCAACGATGTACTTTTCGGCCTGAGCGCCCTTCTTTGCTTTGTTGAAGAAGGGGCCTTCCATATTGACGCCGCGCAGAACAGCGCCGCCGCCTTCCTGGTTGAACAGGGGCTTCACAGTGTTGAAGATGCCGTTCAGGATCTCTTCACTGAATGCCATGGTGGTGCCCATGAAGGAGGTAACGCCCTGGCTGCCCAGGTACTTCTTCATGGTGCGGACATATTCGTCGCTGCCGTCCACACAGTCGCAGAAGTCTGCGCCTGCAGCGCCGTGGATGTGGATATCCACAAAGCCGGGAGTAACATACTTGCCGGCAGCATCGATCACTTCATCGCCTTCCAGGGTGCCGGCAGGGGCAACCTGAGCGATGCGGCCGTCACAAATCTCCACGTCGGCGTTCATGAAGCGGCCCTGAGCGGTAAATACCTGACCATTTTTAAGAATCATAATAGATGATCTCCTTTCAGCAGGGTGTATTTGTTATCTTGATTATACAGCAGTTGAACTTCGAGTACAATGAGAACAAGGCCAAAAATACAAATGTACAAATTTTTTCACGCTTTACGCTAGGGGCATTTTCTCACAGACCGAAAAGCTGCAGCACAAGGCCGCTGCCTGCGCCGATGGCCCACAAAAGAGCGGTGATGAACAGGTTCTGCTTCAGGCTGGGGTTGGTGCGGAACAGCACCACAAGGCCCACGCCCGCGCCGCTGCACAGGCCGGCCACGGCCGATGCAAAGCTGATGGAGCCGGACAGATACAGCTGGGTGAGCAGAACGCTGGCGGCACAGTTGGGCACAAGCCCCACCAGAGCAGCCACGATGGGCTGCAAGGGGCCCATGGAAGCAAGAAAGCCGGTAAAGGCATCTTCGCTGCCGTGCATGATCAGGCCAAGCAGAATGCTGAACAGGAACACCCACAAAAAAACGCTGACCGTGTGCGCAAGGGCCGGGCGCAGGATGCCGCTTTCCTCTTCATGCTCTTCGTGGCAGTCCACTTCCTCGGCATGGCCGGTATAGCCGCCCCGCACCGAAGCGGGCACAAAGCGCCGCAGGGCAAAATCCAGGCAGAAGCCGGCCACAAGGCCAATGAGGATCTTGAGCCCCATCAGGGCTGCAAGATGGGGCCACTGTTCCGGCACAGCCAGCATCATGGGCACCGCTTCATCGCTGGTGGCAAGGAAAACCGCCATCAGCGTTCCCAGGCTGATGACCCGGCTGCCGTAAAAATCGGCAGCCATTGCGGAAAAGCCGCACTGGGGAAAGCAGCCCAGCAGCGCACCGGGCACAAAGCCCCAGCGGCCGCCGCCGGCAAGGGCCCGTTCCACCCGGCCGCCATGGCGCTTTTCGATATATTCGATAATAAGATAGGCAATGAACAAAAAAGGCAGCATTTTTGCGCTGTCTTCAAAGGCATGCTCCAAAATGTGAATAAACAAGTGTTTTCGTTTCCTTTCTGTATAAATGCTTTACTCGATGCTCTTTAGTATAAGCGAATTCCACAGGCTGTGCAATGCCCCCCACCCCTATTTTGCGGCAGGAACTTTTGCCCCGGCTGCATCAAAAAACCGGCCGCCCAAAGGGCAGCCGGCGTTTTGAATGCATATCGCTCAGTGGTTTTCAGCGCGCAGAACAAAATAGCCCTGCGGATGATCGCAGACGGGGCACTTCTGGGGAGCATGGGTGCCCACATGGATGTGGCCGCAGTTGGTGCAGATCCAGACCTGCTCGGTCTCACGCACAAACAGCTTGCCATCCTTCAAAATCTCAGCCAGCTCGTTGTAACGGGCCTCGTGCTCTTTTTCGATCTTGCCCACCATGGTGAACAGGGCAGCGATCTTTTCAAAACCTTCTTCACGGGCAGTAGCGGCAAAACCGGCGTACATATCTGTCCATTCATAGTTTTCGCCTGCGGCGGCATCCAGAAGGTTTGTTGCGGTATCGGGCACCTGGCCGTTGTGCAGGAGCTTGAACCAGATCTTTGCGTGTTCCTTTTCGTTGTCGGCAGTTTCCTGGAACACATTTGCGATCTCGTTATAGCCTTCCTTTTTTGCCTTGGAAGCATAGTAGGTGTACTTGTTGCGGGCCTGGCTTTCGCCTGCGAAAGCAGCCATCAGGTTTGCTTCGGTCTTAGAGCCTTTCAGATCCATCTTTATTTCCTCCAAATCAATCAATCATTACCTTCTCGAGCATTAATAGGAATATTTCCTATTAATAATTATAATGATTTTCCCGCCGGTGTCAAGCCTTTTTTACGGCTGGGGCTGCGCGGGGCCGGAATTTTCTTCAAACGCCTGCGGGCAGACAAGGCGCACTCCCCGCACCACCTCCAGCACAAACGCAGGCGAAAGGGCTTCCAGGGTCTGGCGGTCATAAAAGACCACCTTTCCCTCCTGCACGGCCCGCAGACCGCCCAGCTTTTCATTCAGCTGTTCGGGGCCGATGTCCACAGGTACAAACAAAAGGTCTGGGTCAGCCCGGCGGATGGGCTCCAGGTCGTTTTCCGGATCTTCATCGGCAAGCTCCGCCGCGCCGGCCATCCAGCCGGTCTCATCCGGCGCACAGTGGCGGAACACAGTGCCCAAAAGCTGCCATTCGGCAGTATCGGCCGTTGCGGCAAGGCCCGAAAGGTCCGGAAGGAGCAGGGCGGTCTTCTCGCCGCCGGTAATGGCCCGGCAGCGGGAAAGGCTGTCTTCCAAACGGTCGATCACCGCATTCCCGATGGGGCGGCCGGTTTCCTCACCCAAAAGCAGCGCGCCCAGCTGGGCATACAGCTCCCGAAGGCTTTCCAGATCCTGTGCGGCGGGCAGCTGGATGATGCGTGCCCCCTCCTGCTCGATGCTGCGGGCAGCGGCATCCGGGATGGGGGTCTGGCAAAGCACATACTGGGCCTCCAGCTGCTTGATGCTTTCCGGGCGGGGCAGCAGCGGGGTTCCCACTGTGGGAAATTCTTCCCCATTGGTGCGGCAATATTCCGTAACGCCGCAAAGAGCTTCATGCCCGGGCAGAGAAAGCACCGCCTGGGTGAGCATGGGCGAAAGGCTGACGATGCGCTCCGGGCGGGCATCCACCTGACAGCCGCCCACCTGGACCGGCCAGCCTGCAGAAGCCGCCGGGGTGTCGTTTTGAGGCGCAGCGGGCCGGTTTCCCCGGCCCCAAAACGCAAAGATGGCCGCACCGGCCAGCACCAGGGCCACCACCAGCAGAATGATCGGCAGGGCGATGGGCATCTGTTTTTTTGCTTGGGCTTTTGGGCGGCCGGCAGGATATGGCCGACTGGGCCTTTGGGCTGGTTTTGCGGCCAGCTGCGGTTTGCGGGGGCTTTTTGCAAAAGAAGGCCCCGCCGGCAGTTTGCTTGGCTGCGGTGCGGCCTGCCTTACCACCGTTTGGCCGCTGCGCCGGATGGTCCTTTTGGATGCCGAGGCCGGCAGCGGACCTGCCGGCTGCTTTGGCGCCGCCGGGCGCTGGGCGGGCGGGCGTTTTTCGGTTTGGGGATGAGCTGGCCTTTGAGCCTGGGGCTGGCCTGTTTTTTGCGGCGCCGCCGGGCGCAAAGCCGGAGCCGGGGCTTTCTGCCGGCCATCCTCTGCGTGGAAAACCGTTCGCTCTCCGGTTTTCACTGCCGGCTTTTCCGCATCCCTGGCGTGAAACACATATTTTTCCTGTTTTGCCATCAGCGGTTTCCCATCCCTTTCTTTTTGCCGGCGGCCGTTAGTCGGGCCGTTTTGTGAAGCGCTTTAACATTCGTACCGCTTCCTGCACCCGTTCCTCCGGGATGCGGTGGCGGAAATTGGTCATGCTGTGTGCTGCAAATGGTGCTTTGTGCGAAAAACTGGGGAACCCCAAAAAATATTGCAGATACGGGTTTTCCGTGATGAGCAGAACGGTCTGCCTGTCGGAAAGGCCGAGAGCCTCCCGGATGACCAGACTTCCGAACACCATGCGCAAAGGCAGAGCCTTGGCCCCGGCGCGGCCGAAATTCGCCGCGTATTTTTCCTCCATATCCTGCCAGTCCAGCGCATTTGCAAGCCGGACCCAGCGGTTTTCCGGGTCCAAAACGCCCCCAAAAGGTTCCATAAAATCATAGATCGTAAGCTGGTCTTCCACCATTGTATACAAGGTGACCATCCCTTTCGACACTTTTTCTTATTATAGCATAAAGCAGTGCTCAAAAAAAGAGGAAACCCGTTTGCAAAGAGGGCAAAAAAGCAGGCGATGGCTCGCGTGAAAAAGCGAGTCACCGCCTGCTTGCTTGGTTTTGGGCTTACTGCCCTGTGTTTTCCTGGACTTCGTGGAAAAGCTCCTCATCAGCAAGGATATCCTCCACGACATCCCGAAGATGAACCGGTTCCAGCATCTCACGCTCGAACAAATGTGCTAACCTTTCCACAAATGTCCGGTCCTCAGAGATGTCATCCAGTTCCACCGGTGTGCCATCCAGATCTGTAGTCCTCAAGCCAAAGGTCCGGCAGCTTAGCTCCGGCACCCACGTCTGAGTCACCTCGTAGCACCCTATCTGCACATGGTTCTCTTCCAAAGACCTTCCGCAAGTCTCCACACTGCTCCTTCCCTTCTCTGCATGATACGGTGTTTTTGCACCGCACTTTTCATTATACAGCACCGTCCTGACAACTATCGGACTTTTACGGGACGTGTACGGGACATTTTGAAATTTTTTTACATTCTAATCAAAGGTTTTTCAATAAAACTGTCCACATTTTTAAAACCCTGCTTTTGAAGGGTTAAATAATACTCCTTTGCATGAACACAATCAGCTGTGGTTTTCTCGGCCCAGCTGTACTCTGTCATGTACTGGCCGCTGAACAAAGCCAGTGCATCCGCATTGCCTTGTACCAAACGATAATAGTCGCAGTCCATCCGATTGGTGTCCAGCCATTTCTGGCCCCGGGCCGAGTGCAGGATCTGCCCGGCACCCACATGCTCCAGATCGGCCCGCAGTGCTTTGAAGTCGGTTTGAAAGCACGCACGGGCCGACTCCTCTCCGGCCCTGTCTTCCCACAGGTTCGCCATGATCTGCTCACTGGTTGCCGTGCCGCCCCAGCGGTCCACAAGGTATGCCAGTATCTCTTTGGAGCGCTTGCGGGAAAACCGCACCGGCTGACCATCCACAAACAAATCAAAATAGCCAAAGGTCCGGGCCCAGATCCGAAAATAATCCACCCGGCAAAGGCGCTCTGCCCGGTCGATCGCCGCCTCCATGCGCTGGCTGGTGATTGGCTCAAGCAGATAATCGGCTGCACCCATTTGAAAAGCCTGTGCGGCATACTCAGGCCTTTGGGACACAAATACCAGCGAAATGCCTGGTATCTTTTTCTGCAGCCTTTGGGCAAATTCCAGAATTTTTTCCGGTTCCTGATCCAGTTCCAGCATTGCCGCATCGATCCGATGTTCCGCTACATACCTTTCCACCGGATCGGGTGTTTCAAAGCAAACCGGATTCACCCAGCCAGGGTTGTTTTCCCGTAAAGCAAGAGCCGCTAGTTCGCGGCTTCGGCCGCCTACCATTACGATCCTCATTCGGTTTCTCCTCCAAAACTTCTTTTTTCTTCACATTGCCTATATAAACAACAAACCCCCAACCCATGGGATGGGTCGGGGAATTTTGTTTACACATTGTTGGTCTTGTTTTTGATCAGCGCCGGGGCTTGCCGCGATATACCACTGCCATGGCATCCGGGCCGGTATTGCTGGCAACCGCTGCACCCAGCTTGAACACCAGCACCGGCGGATGGCCAAATTCCTTGCGGCAGAGCTTTTCCAGCTCTTTCACATGCTCGGTATCGGTATAACCGATCATGTAGCCGGCATCCTCATCGTCCATCCGCTCTTTCATCAGCTTCACCATGGCCGCAGCTGCCTGTGCATCTCCGCGGACCTTGCCCCGCACAGCGCTTTCGCCGTCGATCAGGGTAATGATGGGGCGCAGGCCCAGCAGCTCGCCGGCAAAAGCGGCGGCGGCGCTGATGCGGCCGCTCTTTTTCATCTGCTTGAGGCTGAAGGCAGTCAGCACCACTTCGGCGCTGGCAAAAGCCTTTTCCATCTCGCTCACCACATAATCCAGATCGGCACCGTTCTGCAGGCGGCGGGCCGCCTCGCAAACCTGATAGCCATATACATAAGAATAGGTGTGACTGTCCACCAGGCGGATGTTCAGGTTGTGGTCCGGCCGCTCTTCCCGCAGCATATTTGCTGCCATCACCGCGGCATCATAGGTTGCGCTGCCGCTGCTGTTGATGGTCACATGCAGCACATCGGTGTAGCCCTCATCCACATACTTGCAGTACTGCTCACAGAACTGCAGCGAAGTGATATGAGCTGTGCTGGGCATCCCTTGAGCCTGCCGAAGCATCTGATAATATTCATCAAAATCAAAATCCTGCCGCTCGATATAGCTCTTATCATCCAGTGTGATAACAAAGGGCAGGATGTGGATGTTGTACTTTTCCTGCAGCTCTTGGGGGATATCGCAGGCCGAATCCGTCAATACAGCAATCTTACGCATCAGGTTTCCTCACTTCCATTCATATCCGCGCAGCTGGCCCCGGACGGTAAGATCCGGGAAATTCCACTGGCGCAGTACCTCGTATGCGCCAACTGCCACGGAATTGGACAAATTCAGGCAGCGTGCGCCTTCCCGCATGGGCATGCGCACACAGCTTTGCTGATTTTCATAAAGCAGTTTTTCCGGCAGGCCTGCATCCTCGCGGCCAAACACCAGATATGCTCCATCGGGATACACAACATCCGTATAGCGGTTGGGGCCCTTGCTGGTAAAATAGAAAAAGCTGCCGCCCTGGTTTTTTTCAAAGAAATCATCCAGGTTCTCATAATATGTTATATCAAGAAGATGCCAGTAGTCAAGCCCGGCCCGTTTTAAATGACGATCAGTCACTTCAAAACCCAGCGGCCGCACAAGGTGCAGCCTTGCCCCGGTCACGGCACAGGTTCTGGCAACATTACCGGTATTTTCCGGGATGCGGGGTTCTACCAGAACAATGTTCAGTTCTGCCATTTTTTCAAATCCCTCCGTTGCAAAGGTGGCCCAGGATCGGCTCGAACCAAACGCCGTAAGCGGGGTCCGCAGCCGGGTCGGTGTGCTTGATCGCATCCGACACAAAGCCGGCGGCAGCATCCGCCGCCGCAGACAGGGCGTTGCCCCGCAGAAGGGCCCCGGTGAGCACAGCGCCGAACAGGTCACCCGTGCCGGGATAGCTGCGGTCCAAAGCAAGGCGGCGGACCGCAAATTCCTGTTCACCGCACCCAAACGACACCAGATCCCTGCCCTGGCGCACACCGGTGATCAGGGTTTCCCGATACATTCCGGAAAGGGCCTGGGTAAGCTCTTTCAGCGTTTCCCGGCTCACTTCCCCGTTTGGGAAGGGCTTTTCCAAAAGGAAACAGGCTTCGGTCAGGTTCGGGGTCACAAGATCTGCCCGAAGGCAGATCTGCCGCATGGCGGGCAGCATATCTTCCATGCCGGAATAAAGCCTGCCGCCGTCTCCCAGGACCGGGTCGGCGATTTTAAGGGCATCCGGCCATGCATCATAAGCCGCCATGACCAGCTGCTGATTTTCAGGCAAGGCAAGATATCCGGAATAGATACAGTCGAACGAAACACCCAGCTGCTGATAGTGGCGGATCGCCTCCAGGCCAAAGCTGCTGCTGTTCAAACGGGCCGGCTTTCCCAGCCCGCCCGTATGGGTGGAAAACAGCGCGGTGGGCAGAGCCACCGCCTGATGGCCCATTGCCGACAGGACCGGCGCGATCACAGCCATGCTGCACCGGCCCATTGCCGACAGATCGTGGATGCAAAGCACCGTTTTGGGCGCTTGGTATTTCAAAAAAGGTCCCTCCCTCTTGGGCAAAGACGGCAATGAGAGCCGTCTATGTTATTTTTTTATTCTAGCACATTTTTCGCTTTAAAAAAAGATGTATGCCGCAAGATTTTCCGGATACAATAATTCCACAGAGGCACAAAAGCCCCTGCTGCCTCTGAAATTCAACAAAAAAGGAGTCGATCTCATGCAAATGACCAATCACCCCATGATGGTAGCTGCCGGCATCACCGCCGCAACAGCTGCTGTTGCCGCTGCCGGCTATGCAGCCAACAAAAACAGCCGCAAAATGAAGAAGGTTGCCAAAAAGGTGGCCCGCGGCGCCGAGAATGCCATTCTGGATCTGGACAAGACCCTGAGCCGGTATTATCACTGATTTTTCACTCAAATTTTTTATTTACAGCGTGACAAACCATACACGCCGCTTTATAATAGGGAGCAGGAGAGGATGTGATCCAAGTGACAAAAAAACCGATCCTGCTGCTGGAAGGCGGCGCTTTGCGGGGGCTTTACACCGCCGGCGTGCTGGACGTGCTGATGGAAAACGATCTGTATTTTCCTGAGGTGGTGGGCGTGAGCGCAGGTGCGCTCAATGCAGTGAACTACCTTGCGCGTCAGCCGGGCCGCTCGCTGGAAGCGAATGTTCGCTTTCTGCGGGACCCCCGTTACATGGGCCCTGCCCACCTTTTGCGGGAATTCAGCTTTTTCAATTTCGACTTTATGCTGGGCGAAATGGCCAAAACCCTTCTTCCCTTTGATTTTGATACCTTCTATTCCAGCCCTCAGCGGCTTTGGGCCGTGGCTACCGACTGCCGCACTGGCAAAGCCCGGTTTTATGACAACCACACCCTGGGCAGAAATTTTCTCACCGCTGCACGCGCCAGCGCCAGTATGCCGCTTTTGAGCAGCATGGTGCGGGTGGGGCGGGATGTGTGCCTGGACGGCGGCATCGCCGATGCCGTACCGCTGCCGGAGGATCTTCCCTTCACTGCCGGAAAGCCGGTTCTGGTGCTGACCCGCCAGAAGGGCTTCCGCAAACCGCCCATTCCAAACACGACCCAGCGGCTTTTCTTCCGCCGGTATCGCCGCTATCCGCAGCTGCTGGCTGCCTGCCTGTCACAGCCGGAGGTTTACAACCGCCGCATGGATCAGGTGGATAAGCTGGAAGCCGAGGGCAGGATCTTTGTGATCCGCCCGGCAGACCCGGTAAATGTGCCGCACACCGAGCGGGACCCCCAGAAGCTTCGGGATCTGTATGCCCGCGGCAGGGCCGAAACCGAGGCATGCCTGCCTCAGCTGCTTAGCTACCTGGGCCTTGATGAAAACAAAGACTGAATATCCTTTTAAAAAAGCAAAGGACCGTTTTTATGAGCCGGTCCTTTGCTTTTTTCGTTTCGTGCCTTGCGCTTATAAGAAGAATTGGCTATAATAAGCATTTGCAATGGTTTTATACCATCGGGCAGCTTCGGGTTTTCTGCCCGCCGTGCATCCTGCACGGGGAACCCGTGCGGAATCGGCAGGCCCGCGCGGCTAAAATCCAACTGCCGGAGGTTTATTATTATGAAAAAGTCCAATTCCTATCGTCTGGCCCGCTGCGGCCTGATCGCTGCCCTTTATGTGGTGCTCTGCATGGTTTTCCAGCCCCTGTCTTTTGGCGGGGTGCAGGTCCGTTTTGCTGAAGCACTGACACTGCTGCCGATCTTCGGCGCTGAGTATATCCCGGCTTTGGTACTGGGCTGCTTTTTGTCCAACCTGCTGGGTTCGGTGCTGCCGGATGTGATCTTTGGCACCACTGCCACTCTGCTGGCCTGCCTGCTGACCTATAAGCTGCGCAATCTGCGCTGGAAGGGCCTTGCCATTCCTGCCGCACTGCCCCCCATCCTGGTGAATGCAGTGATCGTTGGCCCTGAAATTGCGATCTTCTTTATGGATACCCCGGCCACCCTGCCGGTGATGGCCCTGAACGCCCTGACCGTGGGCCTTGGCCAGCTGGTTTCCTGCGGCATCCTGGGTGTTGCGCTGGTTCGTCTGATCGAGCGCACCCCGGCTTTGAGCCGCCTGTTTATTTCCAAGAATAAGTGAGGGATCTTCTTTGAACACCGAACTGCTCATCTGGGACTGGAACGGCACCCTTCTGGATGACGTTGCCCTTTGCAACGACTGCTTGAATCTTCTGCTGAAGGAATTTGGCTATGCGCCCCGCTATGACCGGGATGCCTATAAGGAGATCTTTGATTTCCCCATTATCGATTACTACCGCCGCGCCGGTTTTGATTTTGATGTGCACCCTTATGCGGAGCTTGCAGAGCGCTTTGTTCAAATTTATAACGAGCACTGGCCCAAATGCACCCTTTGCCCCGGCAGCGCAGCTGCGCTGGAAAAAGCACACGGTGCGGGCCTTGGGCAGATCATTCTTTCGGCCAGCGAGCGCACCGCTTTGGAAACGCAGGTGCGGCAGTTCGGTCTTTACGATTATTTCGATGAGCTCGTGGGCCAAAGTGACTACTACGCCCACGGCAAGCTGGAGGCCGCCCGCCAGTGGCTCAGCCGCCAGCAGCCGGACCCCGGCCGCACCCTGCTGATTGGAGACAGTCTGCATGATGCCCAGGTTGCCCGCCAGCTTGGTGTTGGCTGTGTGCTGTGCGCGGCCGGCCACCAGAGCCGCCGCCGCCTGGAAACCGCCGGGGTGCCGGTGATCGACACCCTGGAAGAACTTCCCGCTTTGCTGGGTTTGTGATTTCTTACATAAAAAGGCAGGTCTGCCCGAGGCCTGCCTTTTTTTCTGCCAAAAAATATTTGCAGTTTCGTCCAATAAATTTTCCTTTTTCGCTTGTATTTTTCCAAATTTTATAGTATTCTAAAAAAAAGGCTTGCGGCACTGCCGCAAGTGCTTTTAGCTTGGAGGATGAATACGATGGAAAATCGCATGACAAAAATCTATTCCCAAAGCGGAACCGTACCCCTGAAGGTCGCCAAAGGCCACTTCGCCACCAACCACAGCCACACCAACTACTACATTGACATCACGACCCTGAAAACCCGCCTGAGCGAGGCTTCCAGCGTTGCAAAAGAACTGGTGCGGCATTATCTGTCCACCACCATTGTGGACACCATCGTGTGCCTGGACGGCACCGAGGTGATCGGAACCTGCCTGGCAAATGAGCTTACCCGCAACGGCTTCATGTCGCTGAATTCTCACCGTACCATTTATGTGGTGACCCCCGAATACAATTCCAACAGTCAGCTGATTTTCCGTGATAACATTCAGCCCATGCTCACCGGCAAGCACATCCTGATCCTGATGGCTTCGGTCACCACCGGCAAAACCATCACCAAGAGCATTGAGTGTGTGCAGTATTACGGCGGCATCGTGGATGGCATTTCTGCCATTTACAGCTCCATGGCAAGCATCGACGGCATCGAGATCAAATCGGTGTTCAATCCCAAGGATCTGCCCGATTATCAGAGCCACGATGCAAAAGACTGCCCCTTCTGCAAGAGCGGCCAGAAGCTGGATGCCCTGGTAAACAGCTTTGGTTATTCCAAGCTTTGAATTTGTTTGAAATCAAAAGAGGGCCCGGATATATTTCGAGCCCTCTTTTTAATTTGCGTTTCATCAAAAACAGCGCAAAACAAAAAAGCAAAAACTTTTTTCAGGATTTCTATTGACATTCTTCCTTTTCCGTGGTATTATAAATCTCGCATTCTGATGCGGAGCTCAGACAGCCACTATGGAGAGGTGTCCGAGTGGTTTAAGGAGCCGGTCTTGAAAACCGGTGACCCGCAAGGGCCGTGGGTTCGAATCCCACCCTCTCCGCCAA
>RCNH01000662.1_pt1 | contig 13395 bp, 15 predicted proteins | sample 2041161 | NCBI WGS metagenome assembly RCNH01 (sample SAMN09708215, study PRJNA481090) | Feces metagenome, whole genome shotgun sequencing project. | biome: feces | host: Leptonychotes weddellii | place: Antarctica: Sion Island | collected 2010-03-01 | reverse complement strand
TGATTCAGATGCCGATTATGTCTGTAATTTTACGAGTATTTGAACAATAAGAAGAAGCTTCCTTTTCGTGCAGAAGCTTTTACAGATGTGGAAAAATTTTATAATTCTGTAGGCAGCCAGCCGCCGCCTATGCTGTTGATTGCACAAAAAGATGTAGACGATAGAATACAGCAGATAGAAGAAGAAAATGTAGTGGTGCTTTCTGATGAAAAGGAGGAGCAAAAGCCGCCGTATAAGTGTATTTACAAATATCAGTCAGCAGAAAGTGTGATTAAGGAGGTTATGGAATATTACACGGAGAAAACCCAGGTTTCTTTTTATTCTGATGCAGGAAAAGGGATGAAGATTGTGGGTATTTATTCACCTTCTGAAGTATGTGCTAACTGTTTGTTTGCACTGACAGCAGCGCAGATTTTCGGAGAGGAAAAAAGAGTGTTGTATATCAGTATGGAGGATTTTGCGGGATTGGAGCAGCTTTTTTTACAGAAGTATGAAAACAATCTTACAGATTTCTTTTTTGCACTGCGTTGCGGAAAGGAAAATTTATGGGAAGAAATAGAAAGGATGATACAGCAGCAGGGAGATATGGATTATCTGCCACCGGTAGAATCACCAGAAGATATTAAATCTATTCCTTTTGCTCATTGGAGCAGGCTTTTTGAAATTGTGGAAAAGAGTGGTAGGTACAATATGCTGATACTGAATATCAGTAGTGCTGTGGATGAGTTGTTTTCTGTGTTGAATTTGTGCAGCAAGATTTATATACCTGTCAAACCGGGATTTATAGCAGATTGTAAGCTTTCCCAATTTCAGATGTTGATGAAAAGCTGGGGTGTCATAGAGGAAGACAGAATAAAAGTGGTTTCTCTTTCAGGCAGCAGTCCGGATATAGAGGGGATACATTCCATGCAGGAAGTGAAAATGGGGCATTGGGGAAACTTTGTAAGAAAGGTGTTAGAAGGTCATGAAAGAAGAAAATAGTGATGAGTTTCAAAGCTTGCGAAAAATATTGGTAGAAAGGTTGGAAAATACATGGAAAGATTTAGATGAAGAAGTTCTGGAGATAATAGATGAAATTTTGCATCAGCATGGAAAGGAGAAATATTTGCCTATTGCACAGCGGGAAAGTCTTCGAAATGCGCTTTTTTTGTCTGTGCGGCGTATGGATGTTTTGGAAGAATTGCTGGAAGATGATGCTGTTACAGAGATTATGATTAACGGCTGGAATAAAATTTTTATAGAAAAGGATGGTAAAATTGAGGCTTTTGAAAAGAGTTTTTCTTCTCCGGAAAAGCTGGACGATGTTATTCAGCAGATGGCCTCCAGATGTAATCGCGTAATCAATACTTTACAGCCCATTGTAGATGCAAGACTGAAGGGAGGAGAGCGAATAAATGCGGTAATAGCCCCGGTTGCCCTTGATGGTCCAGTACTTACCATAAGGAAATTTCCCGAAAATCCCATTACAATGGAAAGATTGTTGGAGTTGGGGAGCATTACGGAAGAAGCTGCATTTTTTTTGAAAAAGCTCATGGAAGCAGGATATACAATTTTAATTGGAGGTGGGACAGGATCAGGGAAAACTACGTTTCTTAATGCATTGTCAGAATACATTCCAAAGGATGAAAGGGTAATTACTATTGAAGATAATGCGGAACTTCAAATTCAGGGAATAGAAAATCTGGTTCGTCTGGAATGTAGACCTGCCAATATAGAGAAATCTCAGGAAATTACTATTGGAGATTTATTAAGAACCTGTCTTCGTATGAGACCGAGCAGAATTATTGTAGGGGAGGTGAGAGGAAAGGAGGCAGCAGAGCTTTTACAAGTTGTAAATATAGGAAATGACGGGAGTTTGAGTACCATTCATGCCAATAATTGCAGAGATATGGTAAGCAGACTGGAAACTATGGTACTTATGGGAATAGATTTGCCCATACCGGTTATCCGCCGCCAGATTGTGTCAGGTTTTGATATCTTTGTACATTTGGGCAGAATGTCAGATAAAAGCAGAAAGGTATTGGAAATCTGCGAAATAAAAGAAATTGCAAAGGAAGGTGAAGTTATATTAAATCCATTATTTATCAGAAACATGGAATTAGAAAAAAGAGGACAGCTTTATCACACCGAAAAGCTTATAAAAGCAGGGATTGTCCTGTAAATAAAATTGATTATGATGTTTATCATCTTTCCGCTCAACAGTGGGGAATTTATCTTGTTGAGGCAGTATGTGCCTGTATGGGAATAAATTATTTGTTTTACAAAAGTCCGGTAGTATTTTTCTTTATGCTTCCATTGCCTTTCTGGTATGTGTATCAGAGGAAAAAACAGCAAATCCATCTGAGAAAGAAACGGTTAAATTATCAGTTCAAAGATGCTTTAAACGCTATGCAGGTGGGAATATCAGCAGGCTATTCTTTGGATAACACCATAAGAGAGGCAAGGAAAGATTTGGAACGACTGTATGGACAAAAAGCAGAGATGGCAAGAGAGTTTGCCTATATAGAAAGACAGCTGGGACACAGTATACCTTTGGAGGAGCTGTTGTATGATTTGGGAATTCGAAGCAGGGTAGAGGACATTTTAAATTTTACAGATGTTTTGATACAGGCAAAGAAAATGGGAGGAAATATGCGGGGAATTTTAAACCGCTGTATTTTATCCATTGAGGAACGCATTCAGGTGAAAAAAGAAATAGATGCCATTTTAGCATCCAGAAAAATGGAGCAGAAAATTATGAGTTTTATTCCTCTGGGAATTATTCTCTATATGCAGTTCACTTCTCCGGAATTTTTAAGTGTATTATATGGGAATCCAGCCGGGATTTGCGTTATGACAATCTGTCTTCTTTTGTATGTTGTAGCATTTCAATGGGGAGTGAGGTTGACGCAGATTGACGTTTAAAGAGTGGGGAAAGGAGAAAAAAAGTTTTTGTATGGCAGTGTCCATTATTCTAGTAGGAAATCTTTTGGGAATAGGAATTTTTATAAAAGAAGAAAAAGAAAGAAGTAGGGAGTATTTGGAGAGAAATCCTTATGGAGAAGGGGCATATGAGGAAACACTTCTTGCAGAAACACAAGGAAAGACACAGGAAATTACAGTTTATGTAGAGGAAGAAAGTTATACAGAAAAAGAAGCAGAAGGATATATAGAAAAGGCGAAAAAAGAGCTGGATGAATGGTTGAAAAAGGCAAAGAAAGGAGAAAATGATTTTCGGTTTCCTAAAGCTCTGGAAGGAAATCCGGTGAAAATATCATGGAGTACAGGAAATCCAGATATATTAAGCTGGGAAGGGATATCAGGAGAAAATGTTTCTGAAAAAGGAGAAAGTGTGGAGATTGTGGCATCTATTTCTCTTGGAGAAGTAACAGAAATTTGGAAAGAGCAGATTATTGTATATCCGCCAAAATTAAATGAAAAGGAAAAAATGCAGAGAGAAGTTCAAAAAGAGGCAGAGCTTTTAAGTGAAAATCCTTCAGGACCGTTGTATCTTCCTCAAACCTTAAAGGGAGAGGAAATTCATTATAAGAAAACAGGGGCAGGAACGGGAGGAATTATCTGTCTGTTGTCTCTGGTCTTAGGGCTAGGTGTTTACCCTTTACAAAAAGAAAAGGAGAAAAAGCAACAGGAGCTTGTAAGAAAAGAAATGCAAAGGGATTATCCTGATATTGTTCAGAAATTGGTATTGTTTTTAAGAGCAGGATTTACCATACGAAAGGCGCTGGAGAAGATTGCAGATGGATATTTACGAAGTAGGGAAAAGTATCATACCAAAGAAAGGGGTGCTTATGAAGAAATTGTCCGTACCTGTAGGGAGATGCAAGGCGGAATATATGAAGCAGAGGCGTATGAACGGTTTGGAACAAGATGTGGAATTTCTCAGTATAAAGTTTTATCCGTTTTATTAGTGCAGAATTTGAAGAAAGGAAATCAGAACCTTTTGGAGCTTTTGGAAAGAGAGGAGGCAGTGGCGGAAGATGAGAGAAAACGCAGTGCGAAAGTAAGAGGGGAGGAAGCCTCTACTAAGCTTTTACTTCCTATGGTACTGCAGTTGATTGTTGTGTTGATGATTTTAATGATACCCGCATTTTTAAGTTTTTTTTAACAGGAGGTAGGAACTATGAGATTGTTAAAGGAATTTTGGAAGGAAGAAGACGCAGTTGGTGTAGTAGAAATTATACTCATATTAGTTGTGCTCATAGGATTGGTTTTGATTTTCAAGGAACAGCTTACCAGTCTGGTAAAAAGTATTTTATCTAAGATTACGAAGCAGAGTAACAGCATATAGAGGTGAGATAGTGAAGCAAAAGGGAAGTATGACAGTAGCTATGAGTATTTTGCTTTTGGTTTTGCTGTCTCTGATTACCGTGAGCATTCAGTCCTCCCGAACAGCCTGTGCCAGAACACAGGCTGTCAATAGTATGGATACAGGACTTTATTCACTTTTTTCAGAGTACGATAGAGAGCTTTTAGAAAGGTATAATCTGTTTTTTCTGGATGCCTCCTATCATACTGGCACTGTACAAATATCACAGGTTTTAAACCATTTGGAAAATTGCATGAGACCTGTTTTAGACTCTGGCTTGACGAAATGTGCTGTGCGGATATGTGCGGCGGACGGGTTTCGGACAGCGTCTGATAAAAATGGAGCAGCAGTAAAGCAGCAGATTGTCCGGTACATGAGGGAAAATCTGGGGAATACAGGTGTAGAGGAACTATTAAAGAAAACAGAGGAAGAAAAACAGGCTTTAGAGGAGCAGGAAGATATAAAAAATGATGGGATGGAAGAAATGAATCCCGAAGAAACAGCTCCTATGCCAGAAATCTCAGAAACCAACAATCCTTTAGAGATTATAAAAAGTTTTAAAGAAAATGGATTTTTGTCCTTTGTTTTGCCTGACGGTGTAAATACATCGGAAAAAGCAGCAGATTTGTCCACTTTTTTATCAAAAAGGGAGAGACAGCAAGGAATGGGAGAATTTCCAGAACTGGAAATAGAAGAAAAATTTACAGATAAGATTTTCGTTCAGGAGTATGCTTTCGAGAAGTTTAAGAGTTTTACAGACAGGGCAGAGACGCCTTTATCTTACGAAATTGAATATCTTTTGGGAGGAAAAAATAGTGACAAGGAAAACTTGTCTTCTGTTGTAAAGAAGCTTCTTCTCCTTCGTGAAATCAGTAATTTGGCATTTCTCTATACTAATCCACAGAAAAGAGGAGAAATTGCATCTTGTGCTTCTGCTTTGTCCTTCCTTTTGCTTATTCCTGAAGGCATGACTTTTGTACAGGGTGTTCTTGCAGCGGGGTGGGCATATGTGGAAAGTATTGCAGATGTAAAGGCATTGCTTTCGGGAGGTTGTGTGCCCTTGGTGAAAGATGAAGATAGTTGGAGTACACAGCTTTCTAATCTAAGAGCAGATACTGGGATATCTACAGAAAAAGGTGTTGATTATGAGGAATACTTGCGGATTTTGCTGATGAGTGTACCGGAACACAAGCTGATGTTGCGAATTATGGATATGATAGAGCTTAACCTTCGACTGGCGGAAGGTAGGGAAAACTTTGCTTTTGATGCCTGTATTGATGCCATTGCAGTAAGTTTTCAGATTGCAGGACCAGAGAATAAAATATGGCAGGCAGAAAGAATGTACTCTTACGATATGTGAAATAAGTAGAACAGGAGGCGGAAAACCATGAAACAGAAAAGAAAAAAGAAGGAGGTGCAAGTTCTCCGGCAAAAGGCAAGTCTGACTGTAGAGTGTGCCGTTATTCTGCCTCTTTTCTTTTTAGCTATGGCAATGCTGGCAGGACTTTTAGATCTATACAGAACAACATCCATGATACAGAGCACCTTATGTGAAAGTGCAAAAGAACTGGGAATGTATGCATATTGTCAAGCGGAAGGCACACAGTCACCGGTAGGAATAGTAAGTAATGGTGTTTGTCAAATCTATGCTAAGAGAAAAATAAAAGAAAATCTTGCGGATGAAAATTTACTGGGAATTGTAGGCGGAGTTAATGGAATAAATTTGATGCAGTCTTCATACGAGAATGGAATAGTTTCACTGAAAGCTTCTTTTTTTTATCAGGTTCCCTTTGCGCTTTTTCAAAATTTTCCTGTCAGAATGCAGATACAGGGGCAAGCAAGAGCATGGATTGGTTATACTCCAAGGGAAGAATTGCTTCAGACAGAGGAGATGGTCTATGTCACAGATTGGGAAAGTGTTTATCATATCAGTGCTTCCTGTAGTCATCTGAGACTTTCTATACAGGTGATGTCTTATTCGGAGGCTGAGCAGGAGAAAAATGTATATGGAGAAAAGTATCATAGCTGTGAAAGATGTATGGAAACAGGAGAGAAGCCGGGAACTGTTTATGTTACTCCTACGGGAAACCGATATCATAAGAATAAAGAGTGTGGTGGATTGAAACGCCATGTAAAGATGGTTAAGAAATCGCAGGTAAACCATTTGAATATCTGTGAAAGATGTGGAGGATAAAATCATGAAAGAAAAATGGCTGGTGCATTTGTGTATTCTTCTTTTGTGCAGTGTGGAGGACGGGAAGCGAAAGACCGTCGCTTTGTGGAAAATTTGTTTTTATGGAATTTTTGTGATTGGTACGCTTATAGGAGAGATGTTTTTTCAAAGTGGAAGTGTGTATAAAAAATTGGCGGCTGCTTTTATAGGAGGTATTCCGGGTATTCTTTTCTTTGGGATTAGTAAAGCTTCTGCAGAGGCAGTCGGTTATGGAGATTGCTGGATAATTTTGATTATGGGAGTATCCGTGGGACTTTGGAATACTTTGGGGATTATATGTGTAGCGCTTTTGGGCGCTTTTGTATGGGCAGTTTTTATTTTTATGTGGAGAAAGGGCTGGAAAGAGAGAGAAATTCCGTTTCTTCCTTTTTTAACAATGGGAATGGCAGGTGCTTATATGTGGATGATGTAAGAAAATTAAAATTAAAAGGAAGTTATACGGTAGAAATGGCATTGATAAGTGGTGTGTGGATGCTGGTGATTTTTGCTTCGCTATTTCTGATTTGGGGCACGCAGATAAAGGTTTGGAAAACAGCACAGATATGCGAGCTTTCTGTCTATGGAAGTGGGCGGGCTGTGATAGATGAAGAAAATGCGGTAAAGGAAACAAAGCAAAAAGCAGCCGATATGCAGGAAACATATACCATAAGCGGAGGGAAAAAAGAGATTTCTGTAAGTTTTCAAAAGCATTTTAAAATTCCCTTTCAAAATCTAAATTGGAACATGAAGGAAAAGTGGAAAAGTAAGGTAATAAAGCCTGTAGACTTTATTGAAAAGGTAGAAAAATATCGCAGGTTTTCGGAAAACATAAAATGAAAAAGAAGGGAGTCAAGCACTTTGGAGATTACATTTAAGCGAAATATGAGCTGTAATTTTGCTGTTTTGCCGTTGGAAAATCCTTTAAAGGATAATTATCAAACTCATATTTTATTAGAAAATCAGGTGCCGGGATTACTCCCCTGTAAGATGCAGTGGATAAACGGAAAAGAATATCTTTATTATGAAATCACAGGGAGTCAGAGTCTTGAGAACCTGTATGAGAAAGGAAAATTTGATAAGGAGACATTGAAAGAGCTTTTTCTGCAAACAGTTGCTATTTTAGAACACTTAGATGAATATTTGCTGAACCGAGATTTTTTGCTTTTAAATCCTATGTATATATACAAAAATCTGGATAAAGATACATATTCTTTCTTCTGGTTTCCAGAACAGAAAAACACTATAGAACAGGAATTTTGTATTCTTACAGAGTACCTGTTGCCAAAGATTGAGTACAAGGATAAAGGTGCAGTGACAATAGGCTATGGCATGCATAAACTTGCAGTAGAAAATCGCATTCAGCTGGATTGTATACGTCAGCTTATCTATGGAGAAAAAGAGGAGAGAAACACTGATTTTGAAATAAGAAACGAGGAGGAGAAGGAAAGAGAAAAGATTTTAGATGATTTTTATAAAGATGAGGAGGAAGAAGAACCTCCTGTAAAGAAAATATTTGTGGTGGGAATTCTTTTTATAATAGGAGTTGTCATCTTTTTTGTAAGATATTTATCTGGTATGGGAATACGTTATTTGGGAATTGCAGCAGTTTTAATTATTGCCTTTGTTATTGCTATGGGGACATTAATCTATATTCTGAACTATCGGAAGCAAGATTTAGAAAACGATATTTCTGTGCCTTCTGAAAAGGTAGAAATGACAGGAACTATAGGAGAGGAAGAATGGCAGGAGGATTTTGGAAAAACTGTACTTTTACAGCCGGAAACCAAAGGGAAATCTTATCTTTTAGAAATAGAAACAGGAAAGAAATTTTTTTTGGAAAAAGAGAATATGATTATAGGGAGTCAGAAAGGAAGGGTAGATATCTGCCTAAATATTCCTACAATTAGTCGTATCCATGCAAAAATTATTTGTCGGAATAATCAGGCATTTTTAATTGACTTAAATTCGCGAAATGGAACAGAATTAGACGGAGAAATGTTACAGCCGGAAACAGAATATTTATTAAAAGAAGAAAACGTTATTGTTTTTGCAGAAAAAAGGTATTTATATATTGACAAATGTAATGCTGATTTTGGAAAAATATGGTAAAATAGGAAAGACAAGAAAAAAAGATAGATAACCATGGAAGTAAAGGAAGAATGATGAATACAGAAAATAATTATGCAGGAATGCCAAGAAGCAAAACAGAAAATGAAATCAGGTATTTTCTGAGAAAGAGAAGGGAAGTCCCGGTAAATACTGTTTTGATTGGCATCAATTTGCTGGTGTTTCTACTGGTGGAATTAACAGGTTCATCTTTGGACAGCTATCATATTCTACATTGGGGTGGCTGCTATACACCTGCGGTTTTACAGGGACATGAATATTATCGTCTGGTCTCATCTATGTTTTTACACTTTGGTATTCAGCATCTGGGGAATAATATGCTGGTTCTCTTGTTTTTGGGAGATTGTCTGGAAAGAAATGTAGGTAAAATAAAATATTTGCTTATTTATTTCCTTGGCGGCATTGGAGCAAATATTTTGTCCATGTATTTGGAAATAAAAAATGGCAAATATTTTATTTCAGCAGGAGCATCTGGTGCAGTCTTTGCGGTAATTGGTGCTCTTATCTATATTGTCATTGTGAACAGAGGACGGATTGAAAACTTTACCACTCGACAGTTGATTGTCATGACCGGTTTAAGCCTATATTTTGGAATGACAAGCACACGTGTGGACAATGCGGCACATTTTGGCGGATTGGTAAGTGGATTTGTATTAGCTGTTCTTTTTTATCGCAGGGTGTATCAAAGAAGATTATAAAGGCTGTCGTATAGGTAGTAAAACGGTAAATTCGGTACCTTTTCCGGGAACGGATTGAAAAGAAATACTTCCATTGTGGGCTTCTGCAATTCTTTTGCAGATAGGCAGTCCAAGACCGGTGCCCTCTTGTTTATGGGTAATGAATGGTTCAAAAAGGTCTTCTTGATACAGAACAGGAATTCCGCTTCCATTGTCTTTGACAGAAAGAACAAGATGATTTTTTCGGGAAGTTAAAGAACAGTGAATAATTCCCTCTGTTTTAATTGCCTCTGAGGAATTTCTTAAAAGATTTAAAATTAGTTGAGACATTTTTGTCTTATCCGCTTGAATAATGGGCAGATTTGGTTCAATGTTTAAAACAAGAGAAACATTGTAGCTTTCTAAAGTAGGTAAACTGGAAGCAACCAGATTTTTCAGAAGTTCTGAGAGGTCTAATTCTTGAAAATTTAGCTTTCCGGAATTGTTAAAGCTAGAAAATTCATTAAGAAGTGTTTTCAGAAAATCCATGTTTTCCATAATTTTTTCCCAGTATTTATCTTCTTTTAATTCGGGATGATGGGACTCTAATAGCTGTAAAAAGCTGTTAATTAATGTTACCGGATTACGAATTTCATGAGAAACATGAGACAGTGTAAAGTGTTGCTGTACTTGAAGATCTTCATATAACTGACGATAATCAGGTTCTTCTTTAGCAGTAGCATTTTGATTGGAATAGTTTATTTTAGTATCCATAGTTACCCCCCTCTTTATTTTGTCATAAACAAGTGTAACATCCCTGTTTTTAAATAGCAAATAGTTTTATGTGTCAAAAAAAGCTAAAATTCGACAAAATAGAAGTAATATTTATGGTTTTTTATTCGGATATATAGGTGAAAGGAGATTATGAAAATGAAAGACTGTATTTTTTGCAAAATTGCAAACGGAGAAATACCAGCCGCAACACTTTATGAGGATCAGGACTTTAGGGTAATCTTAGACCTGGGACCTGCCAATAAGGGACATGCTCTAATTCTGCCAAAGGCTCATTTTGAGAATTTGTATGAATTACCTGATGATCTGGCAGGAAAAGCTTTGATATTAGCAAAAGAAGTGACAAAGAAAATGAAAAAAGTGTTAAACTGCGACGGCTATAATGTAGTGCAAAATAATGGGACAGCAGCAGGTCAGACGGTATTTCATTTCCACATGCATTTAATTCCAAGAAATGAAAATGACGGTGTGGGAATTACATGGGAACCGGGTACTCTTAAACCAGAAGATAGAGATGAAATTTTGAAAAAATTTTCTCTGGTCTAGAATTTAGAAGTTGGATAGAGAGATGACAGAAGATAAGTTCCATGAAATCTATCGTCAGCATTATCAAATAGTGAAAAAGGTAGTGTATAGTATTCTGCATGATATTGACTTTTCGGAAGACATAAGTCAGGAGGTTTTTATGTTATTCTTCAAGAAAGCAGACACTTTACAGGAAGAATACTACAAGCAGTGGTTGATAGTAAATGCAAAAAGAAAAGCCATTGACTTTTGCAGAAAATCATATCAAGTACATGAGGTGACCGCCAGCTCTTCAAGTGAAGAAGAACTTTTCACAGAAGAGGGAATTATGTGGACTTCATATTACGCAGGGAAACAATCATCTGTGGAAGAAGAAACAACGGAAAAGCTTGTTATGCAGGAATTTACGGGAAAATTATTTGAAGATTTGGAAAAGAAAAACAGTCAGTGGTATGAAATTGTTATGAAAATGAATGTAGAAGGCAAAGACGCATTAGAAACTGCCCGTGCCCTTGGCATTTCAGTAGAAAATCTGAGAGTCAAAAGGCACAGGATAAAAGTTTGGATTAATAAGTATTACAGACACAAGTTTGAAGATTTATAAAGTCTTGTTTACTGCGTCTTCAAAGAGCTGGACAATCTGATGAATAGAGTCTTTATGCTTACTGGAAGACATGGCTGTAATATAAGCTTCCCGGTTTTCATACAAATCACGGATAGCACTTAATAATATGTTATCGGTAAGTTCTTCTTCTTCCAGAACTTTACTATAACCAAGCTGTTCGAAGGAGCGGGCATTTAAAATCTGGTCCCCACGACTGGCACGTGCAGAAAGCGGAATTAAGAGATTCGGTTTGTTTAAAGCACTGAGTTCACAGATTGCGTTTGCACCTGCACGAGAAATAACAAGATCAGCTAAAGCAAATAAATCAGCAAGTTCTTGTTTAATATATTCATATTGTACATATCCCTTAACATTAGTTAAAGTTTCATCGACTTTACCCTTTCCGCAAAGATGGATTACTTGAAAATCTTTCAATAATTCAGGAAGGATTTTTCTTACTGCTTCATTAACAGCAGCAGCACCCAGACTTCCGCCAATGATAAGGACGACAGGTTTGCCTTTGGAAAGACCTGTAAATTCCAGAGCTTTTTCTGGATTTCCTTCTAACAATTCCTGACGTATGGGTGTTCCGGTAAGAACAGCCTTGTCCTCTGGCAGATGGGAAACTGTTTCGGGGAAGTTACAGCAAACCTTTGTTGCAAAAGGAATGGATATTTTATTTGCCAGTCCCGGAGTCATGTCAGATTCATGAATAAAAGTAGGTATGTGTTTTTTACTTGCTGCAATAACAACAGGTACGGTAACAAAACCGCCTTTGGAGAATACGACATCAGGTTTTAACTGCTTCATTAATTTTTTAGCTTCAAAGAAGCCTTTTATAACTCTGAACGGGTCAGTAAAATTTTTGACATCAAAGTAACGGCGTAATTTACCGGAAGAAATTCCATAGTACGGAATGCCAAGTTCTTCAATGAGCTTTTTTTCCATACCTTCGTAAGAGCCGATATAAGAAATTTTGTATCCCAACTCTTTCAAGTGTGGAATCATAGCTATATTTGGGGTAACGTGTCCGGCAGTTCCACCGCCGGTAAGTACGATATGTTTCATGGTGTTCCTCCTGATTAGTTCAAAATAGTAACTATAAGATAATATGATACAGTTATGAAAAAAAGTCAAGGAAAGATAGGAGTTTCATGGAGAAATCAGAAGAAAATGAGAAAAAAATGTGAAACCTTTTTTACTGAAAAATTGAGTGATGAGGAATTAAATCAGAAAATTTTGGAAGAATTTTTGAAAGAGGCGGAAGAAATCGAAAAAGAGGCGAAAGAAATTTCAAAATCTTTGGAATGTGAACCAACAGAGGATGGCTTTCAAAAATTAATGGCTGAAATTAGAAGACGTGATTCCACTGAAGAAACAAACAGTTATGTGACAAATGTAGATGATAGAGAAAAGCACACAAGTACATTAAGCAAATTAAGAAATGAAAAACATGTAAACCAAAGCAATAGCAAGCAGGGAAATACAGGGAGAAAAAGAGTGGTGCGCTGGACTTCTGCTGCGGCAGCAGTCCTGATAGGTGTATTCGGCGTTTCTATGACCAGTGAGGCAAATAGAGCATATATTATGAGGGAGATTAATGAGCTGTTTGGAAATGATGTGAATACAAAAGTAAATAATAATGAAGTATTAGAAAGCGACAGGACAGAGCAATATGTTCGTGAGGATATTGAGAATACTTTAGGAATCAAGATGCCAGAACTTTTTTATATACCAGGCAAAATGAATTATAGAAGTTATTCTATAGATGAAGAGGCTCAAACTGCGTTTATGCAGTGCGGCGTTTCTCAGCGTGGCGTGGATATTTGGGAGACTCTTGCCGCAGTTACAGAAAGCAGTAACGAGGCGAAGCAGGATAAATTTGCCGGTCTTTACGGCTTGCCGATTTTGGCGGCATGCTATAAATATCTGCCCCACGCCTTGAGTGAAAAAATTATCAAGCTTGGCTATCGCAACCCCTATATCTCCATGAGCAATATCGGTGTGTTAGATGCCAAAAAGCTGGCGTTCTGCGACGTTATGCCGAAGGACGGCTATATGTCCGGCGCGGTAAAATATAAACCCTTCGTTTTGCTTTCTGCCACCACCTTGCAAGAGGTGTTAACCCTTTCCATGTGCACGAAAGGTAGCAAGCAGGACCGTCAGCTTATCG
>RCNH01000661.1_pt1 | contig 13418 bp, 10 predicted proteins | sample 2041161 | NCBI WGS metagenome assembly RCNH01 (sample SAMN09708215, study PRJNA481090) | Feces metagenome, whole genome shotgun sequencing project. | biome: feces | host: Leptonychotes weddellii | place: Antarctica: Sion Island | collected 2010-03-01 | reverse complement strand
CAAGTATAAGCAAAATTTACATATTGCAAGGCATAGTGTATTTTTTTTTTGTATTTTTTTTGTTTTTGGTGACTCTTACCAACAAATTATGTACCTTTACACGTGAGAATATATATATAGTATGATACAAGAGAAAATAGAAGAGTTGCGCCGGCAACTCGAATACCATACCCACAAATACTACGTAGAAAACGCCCCCGAAATATCGGACTATGACTTCGACATGATGCTCCGACAGCTGCAAGAGCTTGAGAAAGAGCACCCCGAATATGCCGACCCCAACTCCCCCACCGTGAGAGTGGGTAGCGACCTGACCTCCAATTTCGAGACCGTGAAGCACCGCTTTCCCATGTTGTCGTTAGGCAACACCTACTCTTTGGACGAGCTGCACGAATTTATCGAACGCATTGAAAAAGAGGTGGGTACAGTGGAATTTGTGTGTGAGTTGAAGTTCGACGGCACGGCCATCTCGCTCACCTACGAGTACGGCAGTCTGTTGCGTGCCGTCACACGCGGTGACGGTGTGTCGGGTGACGATGTGACCGCCAATGTGCGCACCATACGCAGTGTGCCCCTCCGTCTCACGGGCAAGGATTATCCCTCCTACTTCGAAATCCGCGGCGAGATACTCATGCCCTACGCCTCGTTCGACAAAATCAATCGCGAGCGCGAAGCCGAGGGTAAATCACTCTTTGCCAATCCGAGAAATGCCGCAGCCGGCACACTCAAACAACAGTCGTCTGTCGTGGTCGCCCGTCGCGGTCTGGACTGCACGCTCTATCAGCTTTCTGGCGAGGATTTGCCCTTCGGCACCCATTCGGAGAGTCTTGCGGCGGCACGCAGCTGGGGTTTCAAAATCTCAGACCTCTCGCGTCTGTGTCATTCGGTCGCCGAGATTGACGATTACATCCGTCACTGGGACGAGGCGCGCAAGTCGTTGCCCTTCCCCACCGATGGTGTGGTCATCAAGGTCAATGACTTCTCAACACGCAAGAAGCTGGGCTTCACCGCCAAAGCCCCCAAGTGGGCAGTGGCCTACAAGTTCAAGGCGGAGCAGGCACTCACCCTGCTGGAAAGTGTTGATTTTCAGGTAGGACGCACGGGCGCGATTACCCCTGTGGCCAACCTCGACCCCGTGCAGCTGGCAGGCACGACCGTACGCCGTGCCACCCTCCACAATGCCGAACAGATGGCACTGCTCGACATCCACTACAACGATATGGTCTATGTGGAGAAGGGCGGCGAGATTATTCCCAAGATTACAGGTGTGGAGGTGTCGATGCGTAAGGCCGACAGCCGTCCCTATGATTATATCACCCGTTGTCCCGAATGTGGCACACCGCTGGTGCGCTACGAGGGCGAGGCGAAGCACTACTGCCCCAATCAGAGCGGATGTCACCCCCAGATTATCGGCCGTATCATTCACTTCATTCGCCGCAAGGCCATGGACATCGAGGGTTTGGGCGAGGAGACGGTCGTTCTGCTCAACGCCAACGGGCTGTTGCACGACATCTCCGACCTCTATGATTTGAAGGCCGAGCAGCTGGCTCCCCTGCCCCGACTGGGCGAGAAGTCGGCAGAGAATATCATTCACTCCATCGAGGAGTCGAAAAAAGTTCCCTTCCACCGCGTACTTTTCGGTCTGGGTATCCGTTTTGTCGGAGAGACCACTGCCAAATATCTGGCAGGACACTTCAAGACCCTCGATGCCGTGATGAACGCCACGCGCGAGGAGTTGGTCGAAGCCGATGAGGTGGGCGACAAGATTGCCGACGAGATTATCGCCTACTTCCACGATGAGGAGAACCTCCGCATTATCGGCCGTCTGCGTGCGGCAGGCCTGCAATTCGAAGCCGAGGAGACTGCCCTGGCATCGGAGTCGCTCGCCGGAAAGACCTTTGTCATCTCGGGCAAGTTCACCGACCATTCGCGTGACGAATTGAAGGAGCTTATCGAGAAGCACGGAGGTAAGAATCTGGCTGCCGTCTCTTCGAATGTAGATTACATCGTTGCCGGCGAGAACATGGGTCCCGCCAAGCTCAAGAAGGCCGAGAAGCTCGGCATCGCCATCATCTCGGAGGAGGAGTTCATCGCCATGATTCACTCCGACGAGGAGGACGAGGGCGAGAGCGAGAGCAATGACGAGTGGGAGTACGACTACACCGAATTGGAGGTCAGCCGCTCCGCCAACACCCCTGCCGGAGAAGCGACAACAGCTGAAACTCCAGCCGAGGAGGTTGCAGAAAAGGTCACCGAGGAGCAGACCCAAGCGGAAATCTCCGAAGGCATGACCCCTTCAGCCGAAGCACAGGCAACGCCCACAGAGGAAGCAGCCCCCACCACAGAGGAGACCGCCCCTGCGGTCGGTCGCCGCAAGCGACAGCCCACTGTGGAGAAGCGACAGCGCAAGGCGACAACGGTTGCCCAACAGGGAAGTCTCTTTGCGGAGACTCCGACCCCGGATACCAACGCAGAGCAGTCCGCCGACACCGTGTCGGAAGCCCCCGTGCAGGGCTCTCTGTTTTAATTATAGAACCTCAAAAACGTAAAGACCATGACAAACAACAAATTAGCCGGCGTAGGCGTAGCACTGATAACCCCGTTTGTTGACGGACGAGTAGATTACAAAGCATTGGCACGCATGATTGACTATGTCATCGAAGGCGGTGTGGATTACATCGTGGCACTCGGCACAACCGCCGAGACCCCCACGCTCTACATGCCCGAAAGAGCCGTCATCGCCATGTATATCACCGACCACATTCGCGGTCGTGTGCCCCTGGTCATAGGTTGTGGCGGTAACTCCACCTCGGAGGTGCTCGACCAACTGCGCGAATTCGACCTGCGAGGAGCAGATGCCATACTCAGTGTGACCCCCTACTACAACAAGCCGTCGCAGGAGGGTCTCTACCAGCATTTCCGCACCGTGTCGGAGCACTCGCCCCTGCCGGTCATTCTCTACAACATTCCCGGACGCTCGGGTGTGAACATGACCGCCGAGACCACACTCCGCTGTGCCCGAGACTTCAAGAATGTCATCGGCATCAAGGAGGCATCGGGTAAAATCGACCAGATACAGGAGATTATCGACAAGCGTCCCGAGGGTTTCCTCGTGCTGTCGGGTGACGACGGTGCAACACTCGAAATCATGAAGCGCGGCGGTGACGGTGTGATTTCGGTGGCGGCCAACGCCTTCCCCAAGAAGTTCATGCACTGCGTCAACTATGCCAAGGAGGGCAACTTCGAGCAGGCAGAAAAGGAGTTCTGCCAGCTGGACGAAGCTGTGAAGGCACTCTTCAAGGAGGGCAATCCCACAGGTGTGAAGTGCGCCCTCTCGGTGATGGGCAAAATTGGCCCCGACATGCGTCTGCCCCTCATTCCGGGTTCGCAGTCGCTACGCGAGGAGTTCACCGAGCTGATTCGCAAATATGATTTGAAATAACCCCAAAAAGTAAAGATGAAAAAAATATTGTTGCTGCTGCTTCTGTTACCGACACTGGTCGTGGCGAAAGTCCCCGACGAGGAGGATATTCTCAACAAGATTATGGATACCTCGTCACCCTTCTACTACACGGGACTCATCATGCGCTACAACACCGGAGACAGTACCCTCACCGATGAGGATTACCACTATCTCTACTACGGCTATGCCTATCAGGAGAGCTACAAACCGCTGAACGCCAATCCCGATTTGGACAAGTTGCTGATGCTGGCTTCGGGTCTCGACCCCGAGGAGCCCAACACGAAGACCCTCGAGGCCATCGTGATGATGGGTAAAGATGCCCTGGCACGCGACCCCTTCAGTCCCAAGGTACTCAATCTGATGACCTTTGCCTACGGTGCGCTGGGCGACAAGGAGAAGGAGAAGGCCTATCACGACCGCATGATGGGTGTGATTCGCGCCATTTTGGATTCGGGTGACGGTCTCACGGACAAGACACCGCGCCACATTCTGATGTTTGACCACGCCTACGATGTGCTCTCGGTCGAGGGTCTGAACAGCGGCAAGAGCCGTGTCATCAGCCGTCATGTGGAGTTCATTCCCTTCCTCACCCCCTACTCCATCGAGGGCAAGAAGCGCAAGGGCATGTACTTCAATTTCAGCCGCGTCTATTGGAACAAGCCCGAGGGCTACACCTACAAGCGTGACCGCACCTGGCAGTTCAACAACCTCAAACCCAGACACTACAAATAATGAAATTGATATTCAAACTTCTGCTGCCCTTCCTGTTGGTGTTGGCATCCTGTTCCGATGACCCCGTACCTACGCCGCCCCCCACGCCGCTGCCTCCGCAGGAGAACCAGCACACCATGATGTTTGTCTTCATCGGCACTTCGTTGCAGACCTTCTTCAATGACAACATCGAGCAGGCACGCAAGTCGTTCACCCCACAGATGGCACGCAGCAACCGAATCATGATGTTCGGCTACATCAACAACAAATGGCAGATTGTCGAGATACGCCACTCCTCGAAGGAGGGCGCACAGCTCGAGACCGTCAAGGAGTGTAACGATGTAGACCGTCAGAGCCCCTCGTTCTTCACCTGGGTGGTCAATGAGATGAAGGGCCTTGCTCCGGCACACAGCTACGGTCTGGTGCTGGGTGGTCACGGTTCGGGCTGGTTACCCAAGAACAAGCCCCTGCCCCTCGCGATGATGTCGTACCGCCCGATGAAGGCCTCCGCAGATGGACTTACACCCGAGACAAAGGCCTTTGGCGAGCGCGACTCCCACTTCAACACCGAGGAGATTGCCAAGGGACTTTCGGCAACCAATGTCGTTTTCGACTACATCATCTTCGATGACTGCTTCATGTCGAACATCGAAACGCTCTACACCATGCGTCACAACACGAAGTACATCATCGCTTCGCCGTGTGAGGTGATGGGTGACGGCTTCCCCTACAAATATGTGGTGCCTGCCGTTCTGGGGGACAACTCGCCACTCGAAGCGCGTGTGAAGGCTGTCTGTCGCAAGTATCACCACTTCTACAACGCGGAGTATCCGCCCAGCTACCGCTCGGGTTGTGTGGCACTCACCGTCTGCTCCGAGTTGGAGGCCATGGCCGAGGCTTCGCGTCAGATTTTCACCGCCTCGCCCTACCCCTGCAATCCTCATGCGTTGCAGACCTACGAGAATTGCAACGACCATCTGTTCTACGACTTCCGGCAGTATGTCGAGCAGGTGGCTGCCAACGATATGCTGTTGCGCAGTTTCCACGAGCAGTTCGACCGCACATTCCCTGCCGACTGCCGTCTCCACACTGCGAAATTCTACTCGATGATTAACCGTGCGAATGCAGGCATGTACCCCATCAACTACTATTCGGGTGTCACGTGCAGTGCCCCCTCCGCCAAATACACGGCAGAGAACCGCCAGACCGAGTGGTGGAAGGCCACCCATTAGTCTAGGCAGTTATCCGCTCTCTATAACAAATCCCCCGAAAGTGAATTATGCTTTCGGGGGATTGTTGTTTATGAAGGGTATCGGCAGTGGTATTTGTGATGAGGAGCCGACTGACGCAACGGTCGCACATAGGCACAAAAAAAGTTGATTACGGGGCTTCTCGTAATCAACTTTTTGAGTCATATCGTTTGCCGACTAAAGGATAATGTCGCGGCAATTGAGTTTGTTGGTAATCGTACCGTCATCGAGGATAACGACTCCGTTATTGGCGCGGAGCATGGTCTTCATGGTCGAAGCATCGATGTTGTAGCAACGCACCTTCACGTTACCGAAATCGTGCCATGTGACCTCGTAGAGCGGCATGGGGGTCACGCAGACAATCTCGCTGCCGTCCTTCACCGCCTGCTCGGCCAGCTGCGACATACGTTTGCGGCAGCTGCGCGGCAACTTATCCAAATCGGTGACGCACAACATATAGAGTCGTCCGGGCGTGGTCAGCACCTTTTCGGTCGCTTCGCCCTCCACATCGCGCAGGGCAAACTCACCGACCAGAGCCTGCACCGTGGGGTGGCTCTCCGTGGTGTAGGTATCGACCCACTCCCACTTCTCGGCATCCTGCCACTCGGTGTCCTCCAGCTTAAATTCGCGCTCCTCGCCCGTAGCGATGTTGCGATAGACCAATATCGTCTCGCTCTCCTCCGCAGGGGTGGTGTCGGGGGCATGCATCTCCTCCCAGATATTGACACCCACCTTGTAGGGCAGGAAGTCGATAATCGGCAGGTGGAGGTAGCAGTAGGTACCCAACGACATGGACATGACGAAGAACAGGCTCATGAGGAGCAGTTCCAACGGCTTGAACGAGAATATCTTATCGGGCTTATATCTCCACCACACCACAATAGCCAACGGCAACAGCACCATATTCTTGGCGAAGGTCTCCCACGGCGAGAGTTTGATGGCCTCGCCGAAGCAGCCGCAGTCCTCCACGGGGAGCACCGTGGCACTGAGCAGGGTGAGCACCGTGAAGAAGGTCATCGATGCCACGGCAAAAATGGAGATGAGGCGTATGCGCACCTTGAACAGCAACATACAGCCCATCATCAGCTCGGCACCACACAACCAGATGGAGAATGCCATGCTGGCACCCTTCAACTCCTCAAAACCGTAAATCGAGAGATAGTCGTTGATTTTCAACGCCGTGCCCCACGGGTCAATCACCTTGGTGAAACCCGACAGAATGAAGGCACAGGCCAACAGTGTGCGACAGACGTGTGCCACATTTTTAAATGTACGGCTTCTGCGCATCTTATTTCATCATTGGGTGAACGAGGTCACAAATTCTTTGGAAAATCACCTCCGGGGAGGCCATACCGCCCTCGGCATCGCTACAATCGACCACACGGAGACCCTTGTCGTAGTCCGCCACATCGAGGTAGACCTCTCTCACGGCGCGCTGCAAATCCAGCGAGGACTCGTGGATGTCGTTCGCTCCCTGGAGGTAGTCGCGGTCGTCCCCCTCACGGTTCTCCGAGAGCTTGCGCTCGGTGAACGAGAAAGGCACATCGAGGAAGACCGACACATCGGGACGCGGCAGGGCATTGTGCGAAAATTCGAGGTCGAGAATCCACTTCATCAGTCGGTGGCGCTCCTCTTTATCCCCAAATTTGGCACACTGATAACCGATATTGGAGTAGACATAGCGGTCGAGAATGACCACCTTGCCCTCATCGAGCCATCGGCGAATCATCGGGGCAGCTTCGGCACGGTCACCGGCAAAGAGCAACGCCACAATATAGGGGTTCACCTCGTCCACACCGCCGAACTCACCACGCAGGAAACGCGCGATAAGCTCGCCATAGACCGGTGCATCGAAACGCGGAAAGTGGACATACTCACTCTCCACACCCCGTTGTGCGAACATCTCTCTCAACAGGCGCACCTGGGTAGATTTTCCCGCGCCGTCCAAACCTTCGAGAACGATAAACATATCTCTTCCTATATTATATTAGCGGAGCATGCTCACGGCACGGCGTACGCCCTTGGCCAGCAGCTCGACCTCCTCCTCTGTGTTATACAATGCAAACGAAGCGCGGCACATACCCGTCACTCCGTAGTGGGTCATCACCGGCTCGGCACAGTGCTGTCCCGTGCGCACGGCAATACCCAATTTATCGAGAATCATGCCCATGTCGTAGTGGTGGACACCCTCCACATTGAACGACACCAACGAACTCTTGTCGGCGGCATGACCATAGATGCGCAGACCGTCAATCTCCTCCAGCAGTGTGGTGGCGCGGTGCATGAGCTGCTGTTCGTGCTCCTCCACAGCCTTCAAATCCAGCGACCGGAGGTACTTGATGGCAGCACCCAGACCAATGGCACCGATGTAGTTGGCAGTACCTGCCTCAAACTTCATCGGCACGGGAGCGAATGTGGTCTTCTCAAACGACACACGGTCCACCATATCGCCACCGCCCATGAAGGGAGGCATGGCTTCCAGCAGTTCCATCTTGCCGTACAGAACACCGATACCCGTGGGGGCGTAGAGTTTGTGACCTGAAAAGGCGTAGAAATCGCAATCCAGTGCCTCAACATCGACTCCTCCGTGTACCACGCCCTGGCATCCGTCCACAACGGCAATCGCTCCGGCACGGTGCGCCATCTCGATGATGGGCTTCAGATTGGGACGCGTACCCAGTGTGTTCGAGGCCTGTGTCACCGCCACCACCTTGGTGCGCTCATCGAGCAGCGAGGGCAGTTTCTCCGTCATCAGTTCGCCGCTGTCATCGAAGGGCAACATTCTGATTTCGGCCCCCCGACGCGCGGCCAGCAGCTGCCACGGCACCAGATTGGAGTGGTGCTCCATCTCCGAGATGACGATGTTGTCACCTCGTTCGATGAACTTGTCTCCCCACGCATAAACCACCGTGTTGAGCGATGCGGTAGCTCCCGCCGTGAAGATAATCTGCTCCTTGCGCGGAGCCCCGATGTAGTCGGCCACCGTCTGGCGCGCCTCCTCGAACAGAGAGGTACTCTCCTCCGAGAGGTAATGCACACCGCGGTGAACATTGGCATTGAGCTCGTTGTACATCTTCTCGACAGCCTCCAGCACCATTTTGGGTTTCTGTGCCGTGGCTCCGTTGTCGAGATAGACCAACCGTTTGCCGTAGACCTCACGGCTCAATATCGGGAAATCCTCGCGTATTTTATTGATGTCAAACATCCTTAAATTCTTTGCATTTTTTCGGCTACGACACCCATGAGTGACATCGCCAAATTCTCATCTCCGCAATGGCGCAACACATCGGCCACAAATCCCTCGATTTGCAGACGACGGGCATCCATCTCGCTCAAACCGCGCTGACGCATGTAGTAAATCGCCTCGCTGTCCATCTGACCCACCGTAGCACCGTGGTTACACTTCACATCGTCGGCATAGATTTCCAGCTGGGGTTTGGTGACGATACGTGCCGCATCACTCATGAGGATGTTGCGGCTCTGCTGCTCGGCATCGGTGCGCTGGGCATCGAATGCCACATAGACCAATCCGTGGAACTCGCCCACCGAGTGACCGCCGGCGATACCCTTCACATAACCGCGGCTCGTACACAAAGGTACATTGTGGTTGGTGCGCAGCTTCATCACACTGTGCTCCTCACCACCGACCAAAAATACACCGTCGGTGCGGTTCTCGGCACCGTGGCCGTTCAAATCCATGAGATAGTTTGCCTGCGAAGCACCCACCTGCACGGCAGTGACCGAAGCGTAGCTGTCCTCACCCTGCAACATATGCACATAGGAGCGGGCATCGGCCGCGAAAATCTCGGTCAGCTCCAGACGGGCATTCTTCTCCACGCGCAATTCGAGATGCGACTCGTGGGGTGCGGTGTGTACCACAATCAGTCGCAACGAACCACCGGCAGTCACCTCCAACTGAAAGTCGCAGGGATCGACAATGGCCAGCGGCTGCTCGCGGACATCGTCCACACGAAGCACACTGCCCTCAACGCGCGCAAAACCGTTTAATATTTCGGTAATTGCCATCATTACTCCTTATAGTCGTTAATCAACCAATCGTAGCCCTCCTTCTCGAGCTTGAGCGCCAAAGTCTTGTCACCGGTGTAGATGATACGACCCTTGTAGAGGACGTGCACCACATCGGGAACGATGTAGTCCAGCAGACGCTGGTAGTGGGTAATCACTACCGTGGCGTTGTCCTTGGTGTGAAGCTTGGTCACACCCGTAGCCACAATACGCAGGGCATCGATGTCAAGACCCGAATCGGTCTCGTCCAAAATCGCCAGCTTGGGGTCGAGCATCGCCATCTGGAAAATCTCGTTCTTCTTCTTCTCACCGCCCGAGAAACCCTCGTTCACGGCTCTCGAAGTGAGCTTCGACGACAACTCCACCACTGCGCTCTTCTCCTTCATCATACGCAGAAACTGTGCAGGGGTGAGAGGCTCCTCGCCACGGAACTTGCGGTGCTCGTTGACCGCCAGCTTCATGAAGTTGGCCATCGTCACACCGGGAATCTCCACGGGGTACTGGAAGCCGAGGAACAAGCCCAAACGTGCTCTGTCCTCGATGGACATCTTCAGCAGGTCATGGCCCATAAATTCGGCACTACCCTCCGTGACGGTGAATTTCTCGCTTCCGGCCAACACCGAAGCCAAAGTTGATTTTCCGGAACCGTTGGGTCCCATGATAGCGTGCACCTCACCGGGTTTCACTTCGAGGTTGATACCGCGAAGAATCTCTTTGTCCTCGACCGAGGCGTGCAGATTTTTAACGCTTAACATATCTTTTATTCTATTCTTATTTCATTATTAATATTACGGACGCCCTGTCCTTGGGACTCCTCCCCCATCGACACGGCCGCCCTCCCCACGAAAGACTAACCTACGGCACCCTCCAGACTGATGGCCAAAAGTTTCTGAGACTCGACGGCAAACTCCATGGGCAGCTTCGAGAGCACCTCACGGGCATAGCCGTTGACAATCAGACCCACGGCATCCTCGGTCGAAAGACCGCGCTGGTTGCAGTAGAAAAGCTGGTCGTCGGAGATTTTCGAGGTCGTAGCCTCATGCTCCACGACAGCCGTATTGTTACGCACATCCACCTCGGGGAAGGTATGTGCACCGCACTTGTCACCGATGAGCAACGAGTCGCACTGCGAGTAGTTGCGGGCGTTGGTCGCGCTCTTTGCCACACGCACCAGACCGCGGTAGGAGTTCTCGCTCTTACCTGCCGAGATACCCTTCGAGACGATGCGGCTGCGGGTATTCTTACCCACGTGAATCATCTTGGTACCCGTATCGGCCTGCTGGTAGTTGTTGGTCATCGCCACCGAGTAGAACTCTCCCACCGAGTTGTCACCCGCCAGCACGCAGCTGGGGTACTTCCATGTGATGGCCGAACCGGTCTCGACCTGCGTCCACGACAGGTGGGCATTTTCGCGGCACAGACCTCGTTTGGTCACGAAGTTGTAGATACCGCCCTTACCCTCCTTGTCACCGGGATACCAATTCTGCACGGTGGAATATTTCACTTCGGCGTCCTTCTCCACAACAATCTCCACCACGGCGGCGTGCAACTGATTCTCGTCACGCTGGGGCGCAGTGCAGCCCTCGAGGTAGCTCACATAAGCACCCTCGTCGGCCACGATGAGCGTACGCTCGAACTGACCCGTGCCTGCCGCATTGATACGGAAATAGGTCGACAGCTCCATGGGGCATCTCACGCCCTTGGGAATGTAACAGAATGAGCCGTCGGAGAAGACAGCCGCATTGAGTGCCGCATAGTAGTTATCGGTATAGGGGACGACACTGCCCAAATACTTCTTAATCAAATCGGGATACTCCTTGATCGCCTCGGCGATGGAGCAGAAGATAATACCTTTCTCAGCCAGTGTACTCTTGAAGGTGGTCTTCACCGACACGGAGTCCATGACAGCATCGACAGCAACACCTGCCAAAGCCATCTGCTCCTCCAACGGAATACCCAGCTTGTCGAATGTCTTTTTCAACTCAGGGTCAACCTCGTCCATCGAGTTCAACTGCTTCTTTGTCTTGGGCGCGGCGTAGTAGACAATATCCTGAAAATCAATCTCGGGGATATTGAGATGCGCCCATGTGGGAACCTCCAGCTTGCGCCAATGGTGGTATGCGGCAACTCTGCGCTCGGTCATCCACTCGGGTTCGCCTTTCTTGAGTGAAATCAGGCGTACGACATCTTCATCGAGACCTTTATGAATCATATCGGTTTCGATGTCGGTGGTGAAGCCGTACTTGTATTCCTGCTCACCTATGTTTTCCAAAAACTCTTTTTCGTTCTCTGCCATTACTTCTAAATATCATGCAAAGATACAAAATCAATTTTCAATTTCACAATATCACACCATAAATATAGGTTAATCGTTCCGTCACCCCCCCCCGGAGGACTCCTCTCAGAGGTCGGTTGGGCGGGCTGGACAGGGGTGCAACACGAGGTGAGGTCTTCTCACCGTCACCCCACCCCAATGCCCCTCTGCCACGCTGAAAGGGGGATTTCGGGGTTAAAATTTTTCATCGGGCGTAACCTCCGATAGATAAGAGAATAAGGTGCGGCGGCGGATAAAAGAGCAGAAAAATAATTTAAAAATTTTTGTCAAAAGTTTTGCAGGTTTGAAAAATATGCCTACATTTGCACACCGTTTGAGAGAAACAAACACTTCAGACAGGCCCGGAGAGATGGGTGAGTGGCTGAAACCACCGGTTTGCTAAACCGACGAACGGAGTAATCCGTTCCACGAGTTCGAATCTCGTTCTCTCCGCAAAGGCCCAAAAGATGCATTCGAAATTGCATTCAAAAGGCAAGTCAAAACACCGTATATCAATCGATTACGGTGTTTTTTTTTGCTTTGATGCAATGTGTGTGACCGACTAAATGTAGGAATCGGTAGTCAACAATCGGTCATTTTCCGCTACATTCCTTGCTACAGAAAAACATCGGTCATAAAAATGTAGCAGTGAACGGCTGTTGAATAGCAAATTGACTGCAGTACAATGACTTAATCATGAAAAATTTTGTTGAACTTTGTAGCAAGTGCTACATCAAACCGAATTGTTATGAAAGTCAGTTTCAAGGTATCGTTTTACCTGCGGTCAAATTATGTGACCAAAGAAGGCAAGACCCCCATCATGGTGCGTATTTTTCTGGACGGAAAAATGCTCAATTTAGGCTCGACGGGGTTCAGTGTTGAGAAAAAGTTTTGGAACACTCCTACCAGTCGGGCGATAGGCCGTTCCTCCGAAACGAGTAATCTGAACGCCTCGTTGGATATGATTTCCTCTCATCTGCAGGAGATATTCCGAAATATGCAACGCGAGGGAAATGTTTCGTTGGAGCGAATCAAAAGCGTATATTTGGGCAAGGACAAGAATCCCTTGGGCACCTCCATGTTACAATTCTTTGAGACGTATCTGGAAAACGTGAAAGCGGAAGTCGGATTCGGAAAATCAAAGGCCCTGTATCTGAAATACGCTGCAGCATGCCGGCACTTCTCCGAATTCCTGACGTTCAAATATGCCCGCAAGGACCTCTCTTTTACGGAACTGACCCCGGCCATCATTGATGATTTCTTTGTTTATCTGAAAACCGTCGGCAGCATGAAGCCCAACAGCGCCACTAGAACACTGAAATTCTTCAAAACGATGATCATCTATGCCCGTAAAAGAGATGTCCTCGATCATGACCCATTCGTCAATCACAGTTTTCATATGGAACCGGTGGATCGTGGTTTCCTCACCGATGAAGAACTCCGCTGCATCATGCAGAAGGATTTTGACATTCCGCGTTTGGATATCGTGCGCGACCTTTTCATCTTCTCCTGTTTTTGCGGTCTGGCTTACATCGACATGTCGCAGCTGACGCAGGACAACATCATCACCCTCGACGGCAAGCAATGGATCATGACGAAGCGACAGAAGACCCGCATCCCAAGTAACATTCCCCTGCTGGAGATTCCGCAGCTC
>RCNH01000748.1_pt1 | contig 13469 bp, 10 predicted proteins | sample 2041161 | NCBI WGS metagenome assembly RCNH01 (sample SAMN09708215, study PRJNA481090) | Feces metagenome, whole genome shotgun sequencing project. | biome: feces | host: Leptonychotes weddellii | place: Antarctica: Sion Island | collected 2010-03-01 | reverse complement strand
GCCCGATTGATTCCCCAGCCGTTCCAGTTTTCATTCTGACAGATCTGGGCAAACTGATCCCGGACTTCTTGGTTATCCAGGCTTGCATAGTCCATGCTGAAAAATTTTTGGGTAAAGATCCTGTCCTTGCAGGGATTGTGGATATGGTCGGTAAACCGTTCCCAGCCATCCGCAGCAGCGGACAGCAGGGCCATTCCAGCGGTCAGCACTACCGTCAGAAGGGCCCACCGGGTGAGAATTTCCGGTCTGCGCAGGCCTGCCAGCTCATTGATGAGCTGAGCGGAAAACCAGATGGTCACATAAGGGGTCAAGGCTTTCAGCACAGCCGCCAGAAGAACGGCAACTATTCTTCCGGGAACATACCGGTTTACATCCTTTACACAGCGCCAGGTCAGGGACAGGGCTTTCTTGAAAGTCATTTTTTCGTTCATCGGAAATCCCTCTCTTCCTGATAATAGCGGCTCTGGACCTCAAAGAGGTTTGCGTACTCCCCGCCCAAAGCCAGCAAACTGTCATGGGTGCCTTCTTCGGCAATTTTTCCGTCCTGCAGAAAAATGATTCTGTCGCAGAACCGGGTAGATGCCAGCCGGTGAGAGATAAACAGGGATGTCTTTCCGGCAGTCATATGGTTGTATTTCCTGTAAATATCATTTTCTGCAATGGGGTCCAAAGCGGCGGTGGGTTCGTCCAGAATCAGGATAGGACTGTCCTTGTAGAGGGCTCTTGCCAAAAGCAGTCTCTGGGTTTGCCCACCGGAAAACAGTACTCCGTCCAGATAAACATCCCGCCCTACGGGGGTATTCAGCTGCTGGGGAAGACTGTGAACAAAATCGGAAAGTCCTGCCTTTTGGAGGCAGTCCCAGACTCTAAGCTCGTCAATTTTATGGGTGCACGAGGCCACATTCTGCGCAATCGTCGCATCCACCACAGAGTACTGCTGGTAGACGGCACTGAGGAGATCATAGTATTCCCGCCGGTTAAATTCCCGGATATCCTGACCGTTTAAGAGAATCCGGCCTTCATCAGGATCATAGAAGCCGCAGAGCAGCAGAACCAGTGTGGTTTTGCCTGCGCCGTTCAGACCTACCACTGCCAGCTTGGATGGTCAGATTCAGGTGCTCAAAAAGATTGCGGTCAGTTCCCGGATAGCGGAAGGTCACATTCTCCGCTTTCAGCTCGTAGCTTTTTGCTTCGGGGATTGGCTTACCGCCTGTAAATTGGAAGGGCTCAGGATAGTCAAGATACTCCCGGACAGCGCAGATATCCAGACATTCCTTGTGGAGAACCGCAAACTGTTTCAGGATTCCGGTGACCCAGGCAGTAAAGCCGCTGATTGCCGTAAAATATAGTAGGAACTGGGCGGTGCTTAGGTCATGGGTCAGGGCCATGTGCAGCAGATAGGCATAGGCAATGCCGTTCCGCAGAAAAGTCAGCACCACATCACACAGGTTTGTCAGAAAGCCTACTCTCTCACGCTTCAAAGCCAGACTGTGATAGATGTCCAGCAGGCCGGTATACAGATCCTCCAGCCAGCTTTGCAGACCGAAAATCCGGATATCCTTCGCAAGCTCCGTGCTGCGGGATTTATTTTGCAGGTAGTAGGCCTGGCTGTAAAATTTCTGCACACTCTCCCGATTGCGAAAGTTCCAGTTATCTGCCCATCGGCTGGCAAAAAAACCTGCTAAGGAGGTTCCGATCACCACCAGCATCAGTACGGGGCTGAGATTCTGCAAAAGCACCAGATACAGAATAAAGCCCCCAATGGCCGTCAGCAAATCCGTCAGGGTTGCCCACACATGCTCGGTAGCTTCGCTGTTGCCGCTGGTTGCTCTGTTTGCTTCTGCCAGGCATTTTTTTGCTTTGGGATCGCAGGTGTTGGGGTAGGATGTGATAAAGGATTTATAATTGATCGCCTGGATGATTTTTGTTCGTACATAGATCCGGCAGATTTGTCCTGCATCGCTCATACAGAACTCCTGCAAAGCTTTCAGTACCAGAAGGAGAACTGTAAAAATGCCGATAACTGTGAGCAATTCCCCCATGGGGGCAGACAGCTCAACCCTCTGCAAAATGGACGGCGTTACAAACAATTCTGTGAGATTCAGTCCGATGTTTACAAAAATCGTCAGCAGCATCATAAAAATGACCCGCTTCTGGTGCTGCCATGCCAGGCGCAGCATATATCGTACATTGCTCCACATGCCGTACTTTGGCTTTTTCTTATTTATCATTCTCTTCACCTCTTGATGCTACTCTACCATAAAAAGAAGTCCCCGGCACATTCCGGGGACGAATCGTCTAAATTAGGGGATGAATTGCAGGGTCAGATCTGGGGGATGAGGATTTCCGTGGTAAAGGCACCGTCCTCGGAGTTCCGGCTTAGGTAGCCGTCCAGCCGCTGGATGATCGCATCGATTCTGACAAGACCAAAGCCGTGGCCCTCACCCTTGGAGGTTTTGTAGCCCTTTCCCACCTTCTTCATCTTCCCGGCGGCGGTAAAATTGGTAAAGGAGATATAAAGCTGTGTCCCCTTCATATCCATATACACACGGATCTGCCGCTCTGCCTCCGGAAGCCGGATGCTTGCCTCTATGGCATTGTCAAAGAGATTGCCGATGATGCAGCACAGATCCAGCTCTGACATTTTGAGCTTGACGGGGATGTGGGCATCCACATGAACGGCGATATTTTTCGATTTGGCCAGGGATATCTTACTGTTTAAAATGGCATCTGCCATGGCATTTCCGGTCTTTACCACCGTGTCCACCGTATTGAGGTCTGTATCCAGTTCATCTAAGTACGCCTTGAGCCCCTCCAGATCGCCCTCTGCCGCCAGCACCTTCATCATCTGGATATGGTTGCGGTAGTCATGGCGCCAGCCCCGGATCTGACGGTACATATTTTCCACTTCCTGATAGTGGGTCTCCACAAGCTCCCGCTGATAGGCGGCGATCCGCTTGTCGATCTGTTTTGAAAAAAATGAAATCATGCTGTTTTCCTCTTATGTATGGGCGATAATGGCCCGGTTCAGCGGCTCATAAGCCCCTCTGGGCAGGGGCAGCACGGTGCCGTCGGACAGGTGTACCTCCCCTTTTGTGACCCGGCGGATGTGCTTTAGGTTTAGGATCATCGACCTGCCCACCCGGAGGAACCGCTCATCCAGTTCGGTTTCAAACTCCCCCAGAGAGCGCTTCAGGGTGTAATCCTGCTTTGCGTGAACGGTCACATAGTTTTTAAGTACATCTAAGTAGCGGATCTCATAAAAGGGAATCCGTACCAGTTCCCCGGACAGCTCCAGATTGAGGTACCGCTCATTCTGCTTCTGCCGTTCGGCGGCCCGATCCAGCACCGCAAACAGCTTTTCCTCCTTCACAGGCTTCATGAGATAGTGCAGCGCCGCCACCTCATAGCCCTCCGCAATGTAATCGGAGTAGCCGGTGATGAATACGATCTGCACCGCCTCATTCTCCTGCCGGATCCTCTTTGCCATGGTCACCCCGTCCATGGTGCCCATTTCAATATCCAAAAGCAGAATGTGGAAGGCCTTGTCCTCTGCGTACCGGAAGAGAAAGCGCTCCGCAGAGGAAAAAACCTCCGTCTGCACCTCTGTCTGCCGCAGCTCTGCCCACTGCCCCAGCAGCAGCTGCACATAGCCTGCATCTGCCGGGTTGTCGTCACAAATTGCCACCCGATACACATCTCTCACCTCGCCCAATTTCATATTTTTTGATTATAGCCCATTTCCCCGGCACATGCAAGGCTGCGGCGGCCCCATACAAAAAACAGCCCCTGCGCAAATGCGCATGTGCGGTAGAGAAGTGACCGCAAATAACACAAGAACAGCCAACTCACCGCTATTGCCAGCTTTGATAGGTATCCATAACATAAAACAAGCACAAGATTTGTAAGAAGTGCATAACTATTATATTAAATACAAGATATTATTGATAATTTGCACAATTTGTGGTATATATTAAGTGAGCAAAATAACTTGGGCAAGAAAGCGTGTGTCCCCAAGAGGCTATCATGTTTCATTTTAGATGGAAGCACAGAAATTTTGCAAAAAACAGAAGAATATGAACACCGCCAAAATCGGGATATCCCTCGATTTTGGCGGTTTTTCTTACAACTCCCGCTTATCCCGGGTCAGCAGCTTTCGGTAGGTCAGATCCATGCCCAGCGCCCCCAGAGGTGCGGTAATCAAAATCGCCAGAACCGCAACGGACAGGACGATCTTACCGCAGGGCAGTCCCATGGCAAGGGGTACCGAGCCGATTGCCGCCTGGACGGTTGCCTTGGGCAGATAGGAGATCATGCAGAACAGCCGCTCCTTTTTATTGAGCTGGGTACCCAGCAGGCAGACGAACACGCCCACCGCCCGGAATGTCAGCGCAATCAGAATCATGGCAACCGCCGCAAGGCCTGCGGTCATGGTGTAGCGGATATCCACCGCCGCACCCACCAGCACAAAGAGAATGACCTCTGCCGCCAGCCAGAGCTTGCCGAATTTCTCCGACAGCCGCTTGGACACAAAGGCAATACATTTGATTTTCAGAGTGCAGGCCATGCTCACCACCGCCAGCAGACCGGATACGGACACGATCCCCTTGAGCCATGTCTCGATTGCCATCAGCACAAAGGACACACCCAGCACGATAATGACCTTCATGCTGTTTCGCACGCAGTGCTTGTGGGCGTATGCGGTTTCAAAAAACAGGCTCAGCCCCAGTCCAGCCGCAGCGCCCAGAATCACACCCAGAACCATGGAAACCGGGATGTTCACAAAATCCATAATGTGGGCGCTGCCCCCCTGGGCCATGCTCACAAAGGTGGAAAACAGCACGATCACAAAAATATCGTCACAGGAGGCACCTGCCAGAACCAGCTGGGGGATACTCTTTCCGGTGCCGTACTTTTTTTCCATCAGCTGCACCATTCTGGGCACCACAACCGCCGGGGACACCGCTCCCAGAACGGCACCCATGACAGCCGCCTCAATTCTGGTGATGCCCAGTACATAGGGGGCAAACAGGAAAAAGGCCAGAATTTCAAAGCAGGCAGGCAGGAAGGACATCAAAATAGCAGGCCGTCCCACCTTCCTGAGGTCCGCCAGATCCAGAGACAGGCCCGCCTTGATTAATATAATAATGAGGGCCATCTGCCGCAGCTCAGAGGAGATGTCCAAAATGGACGGATCCAGCAGATTCAGAACATAGGGGCCAAGGACAATACCGGTCAGCAGCATACCGATGATCCGGGGCAACTTCAGCCTCTGAAAAATTGCGCCCGTGGCCAGACCCACCAGAAAAATAAGGGCAAGTGATGTGAGCATAGTTTTCTTCCTTTCATAAAAAAAGCTGATGACTTCTGCGATTTTAACAATCACAGAAGTCATCAGCTTACTAAGCGGTTTCGGTTTCCCGGGGGAGAACTTCATTCCCCGGAACATTATACGGTATGGTTCCCCGTTTGTAAATAGATTTTTGTCTGCGCCGGGGGCATGCAGAGCGGATTTGTGGGGGGAATTTCCCTTGATGGTCTCTCCGGAGGATGGTATAATACCTTTAAAATGACAGATGGCATCTCCGGCGGCTGCTGGAGACCGGGGAAAGGACAAAAACACATGGATACAGAACACTTGGAGACGATCTGGAAGGCCATGGAGCAGGTGGTTTTGGAGGCAGGCGCCAGCTTACTGGATCGGGAGGCATCCGCAAAGGTGCATAAAAAGGGCTTTGCCGATTTCGTAACCGAGGTGGACCTGCATGTGCAGAGCAGGATCGCCGCACGGCTGTCGGAGGAATTTCCCTCCATTGCCTTTATGGGGGAGGAGCAGGACAACCGGGATCTGGACTTCTCCGGGGCTGTCTGGATCCTGGATCCGGTGGACGGCACCTCCAATCTGATCCGGGATATGAAAATGAGTGCCATCTCCCTGGCACTGGTGGTGAACCGGGAGGCTGTGGCCGGGGTGATTTACCAGCCCTACACCCGGGAGCTGTTTTCCGCCGCCAAGGGCAAGGGAGCCTTCTTAAACGGCGCTCCCATCCGGGTGACCGACTCCCAGACCCTCTCCCAGTGCATCATCGGCGTGGGCACCAGTCCCTATTTCCATGAGCTGGCAGACCTTACCTTCGATGCCGCCAAGCGCATTTTCTGTGCCAGCATGGATATCCGGCGCAGCGGCTGTGCCGCTGCCGATCTTGCGTACATTGCCGCCGGTCGGCTGGACGGCATGTACGAATTCAGCCTACAGCCCTGGGATGTGGCTGCCGGAAAAATCATTCTGGAGGAGGCCGGAGGCAGGATGACCACCATCTCCGGTGAGCCTGTGGATCTGACCCAGAGAGGCACGATTCTTGCCACCAACGGCTCTGTCCACAGCCAGATGCAGCGCATTATCGAACATTCATAAGCCGATCCCCACAAAAATAACGGCCCTTACTTTCGTAAGGGCCGCTCCAATTTATCAAAGAAGTCTGTCATTCTGAGGAAACGCAGCGACCGAAGAATCTGAAAGATTCTTCCCCGGCGCTTAGGATGACATAGGACCGCTATTCTTTACTGGATATCTGCCGCTCTTTTTTCTTTTTTCAGCCTGGGCAGCTGCATATTCTGGACAATTCCGATGAGCTGACCGGACAGCAGCACTGTTAAAAGAGAATAGGCGATCCTCTGCAGGGGAATATAGGTAAGCGACAGCAGCAGCACCACCAGGTCACTGCCCAGATAGACCCACTGGATCTTGGCACCGGTGATTTTTGCAATACTCATGGCAAGGGCATCATCTCCGCCGGGTGCTCCTCCCATGCGCACACAAACGCCCACACTCACACCCACGAACACTGCGCCCAAAATGGCGGCAAGCAGGGGTGTGTCCGCAAGCCAGGGCCACAGGGGCTCAAACTGCTCACAGATCTTATAGGCGACAGAAAAGCCGGTGGATGCTACGAAGGAGTAGAAGAGAAAGCCCTTTCCCAGGGTCTTCCAACCCAAAATGTAGCACAGCAGATTGAGAATAAAGCCGGAAACAGAGGGGGAGATGTGAAAAAGCTGCTCCAGAAGCAGAATCATACCCAGCACGCCCCCCTCGGTGACCCCGGACAGGGAGTGGATATTGTACATTCCGAAGGCAAGCATTCCGCTTCCAAGCAGCAGAAACAGGCAGGACCGGGGACTGATTTTATGGAGATAGTATTGAAATTTTGCCTTTAAGGCAGGTAGCTTAGATTGGGACAACATTTTTTTATCCTTTCACGATTGAATCCTTTTGGTTGCAATTACATTATAAACTCTGGTATAATACCAGAGTCAAGGAGGTGTTTGCCTTTTGGAGCAATATTTTAGAATCGGTGAAATTTCCCGTCTCTACGGCATCGGTGTGGACAGCCTGCGGTATTATGAAAAGCTGGGACTGATTCACCCCAAGCGGTCAGAAAGCGGCTACCGCCTTTACAGCATCCACGACATCTGGTGTCTCAATGTGATCCGGGACTTAAGAGGGCTGGATTTCAGCATGGAGCAGATCTCCGACTATCTGGACAGCCACACGGTGGACTCCACCCTACAGCTTCTGAAGGAGGAGAGCAGGGCCATTTTGGAGAAAATCGCCTTTCTGAACCAGCTCCACGCCAATGTGGAGCAGCGCATGGAAACCATCCACCTTGCCAGCCAGAAGCCCACCGATGTCTTCGAGCTGAAGCCCTTCCCCGTCCGCCGCTGCTATCGGATCGAGGATCACTACACCAGTGACGAGGAGATGGACGTGCTTATTAAGCGTCTTCTCAATTTCGACAAGGAGCGGTTTTATGTGATCGGCAGCAATCAGATTGGCTCTACCATCCCCCTACAGGCCGCCCTGGAGGGAGAATACGGCAACTACAGCTCTGTTTTTCTCACGGATCCTAAGGGCGATCACATACTCCCAGAGGGGGACTACCTGACTGTCTGCTACCGTGGCACCTGCAAGCAAAATGCCCACTGCATCCCTGCCCTGTTTCAGGAGGCTAGACAGCGGGGACTGAAGCCGGTGGGGGATATCCTAGAGATCCTGTGGATCGACATCCACACCTCATCGGAGCCGCAGGAGCACTTAACCGAGCTGCAAGTACGGGTGGAGAAGCTGCCTTAGTACCACCCTTCTCCTTTTTTCCCCGCAATTAGACAGAAATCCATTTTTGCCTATATTTTAGGCAGCGTATTTTTCTTATCCGTATACACTTCCCGTTCCATCGGGTATACTGAAGGTACAGTCAGATGGTATTATGCCTGCACTGTCCCGTTTTGTACCGAAGCGACATCACCATAAGGAGGAAACCTGCTATCAATAAGGTACTGATTTTAACTTGCAGCACCGGCGAAGGTCACAACAGTGCTGCCCATGCAGTGGAAACAGCCCTGCAAAATGAGAACATTTCCTGCCAGCTGGTAGATCCGGTTTCTTTTCAGAGCAAACGGATGCAGCATGCCGTTTCCTCATTATATAATAACATCATCAAGAAAACCCCCTCTCTGTTCGGGGTGATCTACAAGCTGGGGGATTACTACTGCGCCACGAACCTGCCCTCCCCTGTCTACTGGGCCAATGCCCGGTACGCCGATGCCTTGCAGGCGTATATCCAGGAGAACGGCTTTGACACCGTGGTCTGCACCCATTTATACGGCATGGAGGTGATGACCACCATCCGGCAAGACCCCAAATTCACGGTTCCCTGCTACGGAGTGCTCACCGACTACACCTGCATTCCCTTTATGGATGAGACAAAGCTAGACGGGTATTTCGCCCCCCACGAGACTATAAAGCAGGAGCTGATCCGCAAAGGTATCCCCGAAAACATTATATTCACCACCGGCATTCCTGTAAACAGATGTTTTGAAGAGCACCCGGACAGAGTGGAGGCCCGTAAAAAGCTGAACATCCCCCAGGATAAGAAGGTGTTTCTTGTCATGACCGGAGGTGTCGGGTGTGAGAACATGGAAAGCCTCTGTGCCGGCCTTGCGCAGCATCTGCAATCCGATGGGCTTATCTATATTCTCACAGGCAAGAACGACAGTCTCAAGAGCCGTCTGGATCGGAAATACCGGTCTGAACCCCGGATCCGAACCTTTTCCTTCACAAAGCAGGTATCCCTCTATATGGCGGCGGCAGACGTGCTGCTGTCCAAGCCCGGCGGTCTTTCCAGTACAGAGGCGGCTGTTGCAGGCATACCCATCGTCCACGTTCACGCCATTCCCGGCTGCGAGAGCTGCAACGCCCGTTTCTTCTCAGATAGCGGCATGTCCCTCTACGCAAAAACCGAGCCGGAGGCCGTGGAATTTGCCAACAAACTGGCCTACGACCGGGAGCTGGCTGAAAACATGCGCCAGGCCCAGCGCCAAAATATCCCTCCACACGCAGCCATTACCATCGTAAAGGAGATGCGCAAACGATGTATCCCACAAATTTTCTTACATGGCTACTCTACATCATAGTCTTTTTCTTTTCCGGCAGCATCATGTTTTGCCAGATGATCCCCCAGCGCATTCTCCATGTGGATATCTGCGCAATGAGTGAGGATCACAACCCGGGTGCTTCCAATGTATTTGCCAACTGCGGCGCTTTCTGGGGCACCATCTGCCTGAGCCTGGATGTGATGAAAGGATTTTTCCCGATTTTCCTGTCCCTTCGATATCTGAACCCCGACCACATGCTCTTTGCCGCTGTGCTGGCGGCCCCGGTTCTGGGACATGCGGTAGCCCCTCTCAACCACTTCCACGGGGGCAAGTGCATCGCAACCACCTTCGGCGAGATGCTGGCCCTCTACCCCTTCAGCCGGATCGGTATCCTGCTGGCGGCTCTTTACATCCTGTTTTCAACGGTTGTGCGGATCCCGTCCCACCGCATTCGGAGCATTGCGGCCTTCGGGATTTTCGGTGCGGCCGCCGGGATCCTGCTCAGCCTCAATCAGCAGTATTCCGTAGCACTGGGGTGCGTGCTGATCTCTTTAACCGCCATTGCAAAGCACAGCAAATACTTCTGCTGCGAATAACCCCCACGATACATAACACCGGGAAGCGAAGAGATCCGCCTCCCGGTGTTTTTTAGCCCGTTATTAAAATATTCATCTTTTCATAATAGAAATGTATGCAAGTTTCCTCTATAATTGTATAGAAACGTAAAATTGATCATTCTGCGTATGGGACATGGGGGACGCTATGAAACATCAAAAAAACAAACAATTCTTTCAGAAGCTGGCTACTGTCATTGTAGATAAGCGAAATCTGTTTTATGTACTGTATCTCTTTGCGCTGGTCTTCTGCCTCTTCTCCCGGAACTGGGTGACGGTGGAAAACGACGTGACCACCTACCTGCCCCAGGACACGGAGACCCGGCAGGGACTGGAAGCCATGAACGCAAACTTTGAGACAGCCGCCACTGCCCGGATCATGGTTGCCAATGTGACCTACGAAAATGCAGAGGAGATCCGGGATCGGATCTCCCAGGTGGACGGGGTGGAAATGGTCTTGTTCGACAACACCCCGGACTACTACCAGGATGCCTCCGCTCTTTACGACGTGACCTTCTCGGCACCCGGAACCGATCCCCGGTCCGTAAAGGCCATGGAGACCATACGGCAGGAGCTGTCCTCCTACGACCTGGCAGTGGACACGATGGTGGGCTTTGACGAGATTGCGGAGATGCGCCAGCAGATGACCTTCATCCTCATTGTGGCCGTGGTAATCATTCTGGTGGTGCTGACCCTCACCTCCCGCTCTTACGCTGAGGTGCCTGTTCTGCTCATCACCTTCGCCACAGCCGCCGTTTTGAACATGGGAACCAATTTCCTGTTCGGCACCATCAGCTTTGTGTCCGATGCGGTTGCCGTGGTGCTGCAGCTGGCTCTGGCCATCGACTACGCCATTATACTGTGCCACCGCTTTTCCGATGAACACGAGACAAAGGATGCCCGCCGGGCCTGTATCGATGCCCTGGCAAAGTCCATCCCGGAGATCAGCGCCTCCTCTCTTACCACCATCGGCGGCCTCATGGCCCTGGCCTTTATGAAATTCACCATCGGACTGGATCTTGCCATGGTGCTGATCAAGGCAATTTTCCTAAGCCTGCTTTCCGTATTTACCTTAATGCCCGGTCTTCTGATGCTGTTCAGCCCCCTGATCGACAAAACCAGGCACAAAAAGCTGCTGCCCAATATCACATGGGTGGGCAGGTTCTCCGTCTGGGCTCGCCGGGTGATCCCGGTTGTGTTTGCGGTGATTCTGGTTGTGGCCTTCTGGCTCTCCGGCAAATGCCCCTACTGCTACAGCTACAACGATGTACACACCGCCAAAATGGCGGAGCGGCAGATCGCCTACTTCAAGATCAAGGACACCTTCGGTGAGAGCAACATGGTGGCTCTTCTGGTACCCAGCGGAGATTACGAATCGGAAAAGGCCATTTTAGAGGAGCTGGGAACTTACCCGGAGGTAAAGAGCACCATGGGGCTGTCCGGCTTTGATGCCATCGACGGCTATCGCCTCACCGATGCCCTGACACCCCGGCAGTTCTCCGAGTCCATCGGCCTGGACTATGAGGTGGCCCAGGCCCTTTACAGCGCCTATGCCATTGAGCACGACCAGTACGGAGAGATTCTGAACGGCCTTACGGAGTACGATGTCCCCCTTTTTGATATGTTCCTGTTTTTGAAGGGCCAGCTGGAGTCCCACAACATCACCCTGGACGGAGAGGCACAGCAGACCATGGATGGGCTGTTTGCCCGTCTGGAGACGGCAAAACTCCAGATGCGCAGTGAAAACTACAGCCGCATGGTCATAAACCTCAATCTGCCGGAGGAGAGCGACGAGACCTTCGCCTTCCTGGATGAGATCCGCAGCATCACCGGAAAATACTACGACGGCGACTACTACGTGGTGGGCAACTCCACCAGCTCCCGGGATCTGGCATCCTCCTTCTCCGGGGATAACCTCATTATCAGCATTCTCTCGTCTCTGCTTGTGATTCTGGTGCTTCTGTTCACCTTCCAGTCGGTGGGACTTCCCATTTTGCTGATTATCGTGATTCAAGGCAGTATCTGGATCAACTTCTCCTTCCCGGTCCTCACGGACACCCCCCTGTATTTTCTGGGGTACCTAATCGTAACCGCCATCCAGATGGGTGCCAATATCGACTACGCCATCGTCATTTCCAGTCACTACGAAACCCTCAAGACCCATATGCCCTATAAAAAGGCGGTGATCGAGGCCCTCAATGAGGCCTTCCCCACGGTATTCACCTCCGGCAGCATTATGGCCTCTGCGGCCCTGCTGATCGGCAATCTGACGGCCCAGCCGGTCATCTCCATTATGGGCAACTGTCTGGGACGGGGCACCATTATCTCCATGATCCTTGTGCTGTGTGTCCTGCCCTCCATTCTGGTGCTGGGAGATACCTTTATTGAAAAAACCCGTTTTAAAATCCGGCATACGGACGGAAACACGGAAGTTTCCGGCGGCAGCGCCCGGGTCAAGGGGCATATCCGGGGCTATGTCTCCGGTCATATCGACGGAGACTTTAACGGTGTCCTGCAGGGCGACATGAACGCCACTGTCATCACCGAAAACGGATCCCAGACGGAAGGAGGTGCCGAACATGAATAATCTGCGCAAATATCTCAGTGTATTGTTTCTCACGGTATTCTTTCTGAGTACCATAGGGCTTTCGGCCTCTGCGCAGGAGGAGACTTCGGCGGCAGAGCTGCACATCACCTCTATGGAGGAATTTGAAGCGTTCCGGGAAAACTGCCGCACGGACAGCTACAGCCGGAACCTGTCTGTGTATCTGGAGACGGATCTGGATTTTACAGGCCGGGACTTTACAGGCATTCCCACCTTTTCCGGCACTTTTTACGGAAATAACCACAGCGTAAAGGGCCTGTCTCTCACGGAAAATGGCTCTGTACAGGGTCTTTTCCGGTACCTCACCGACACCGCCCATGTGCAGGATCTGTCTGTCCAGGGGGAGATCTGCCCCCAGGGCAGTGGCAGCACAGTGGGCGGTATCGCAGGCAGCAACGCCGGAACCATCCAAAACTGCACCTTCTCCGGCACAGTCTCCGGTACGGACCGGGTAGGAGGCCTTACCGGCACCAATGAGCTGACCGGACTCATTGAAAACGGTAGCACCCAGGGCACCGTATCCGGCAGCCACTTTGTGGGAGGCCTTGCCGGCCACAATTACGGCGTAATCCGCCAGTGCAGCAACGGCGCTGCGGTAAACATCACCTCCCACGAAAACAACGTGGATCTGTCCCACATCTCTGTAAACACCATCACGGGGACAGAGGCTGCCAACACCGTTACCGATATCGGCGGCATTGCAGGCAGCAACAGCGGCGTGATTCGCAGCTGTGTAAACGAAGCGGATGTGGGCTATCAGCACATGGGCTACAATGTGGGCGGCATTGCAGGCAGCCAGAAAGGCTACATAGAGGCCT
>RCNH01000658.1_pt1 | contig 13469 bp, 8 predicted proteins | sample 2041161 | NCBI WGS metagenome assembly RCNH01 (sample SAMN09708215, study PRJNA481090) | Feces metagenome, whole genome shotgun sequencing project. | biome: feces | host: Leptonychotes weddellii | place: Antarctica: Sion Island | collected 2010-03-01 | reverse complement strand
TAATTTTGTGATAAAATAACTTAACCCGACAAGCCGAAGGTGCAAGCCTGCATTTTGATATGAAAGTCTTTTTCACTCTTTTATTGAGTTGTGTTTTTTTTGTGACTCAAGCCGACAATTATGGCGGATTGGGTTTCCATGGCAATGATTTTCCCGCCGAGGAGCGTACCTCTTATGAGGTATTTGACACTCCTCACGCGTGGATTCGCGATTCGCTTCACATGGAATTTGACTTGTCACTTTCAGTCCGCAATACCATAGGCCATATTCTCACGTGTAAGAGCGAGGATAAGAACCTCTTCATGGTAACGATGACCAATTACACGGGGCGTGGGTTGAGATTGGATCTGACGCTGAATTTCGCCTCTCGCAAGATTTCGTTGCCTTTACCACCCGATGAGTGTTATATTGGTAAGTGGCATCATGTTGTACTCGATATTTCTCTGGTGGAAGGCTGGGCCAGTTTCAGAATAGGGGATAAGTGCAGTAGGGTGAATTTCGATAAAGTTGATACCTCGAAATTAGACAGCTATTGCCGCTATGTTTTTGGTCTGTGCGACCACTACCTTGATGTGTCGATGTTTGCCTTGCGCAACCTCTCGTTGCGGTGTGATGATGGTCACACCTATTTCTTCCCGCTTAACGAGACGAGAGGTGGTCGGGTACATACCATCGATGGAGAATATATGGGGTCAGTTAAGCATCCTGTGTGGTTCTTCGAGGAACATTACAAGTGGAAACCTCTGCTTGATTTCGAGGAGTGTGAGCCTGCGGCCATCTGCCACGATGCAAGCAAAAGTAAGATTCTTATCTATACTTCGGGTAAGCGTCGTGTCTATGACATCACCAAAGAGTCTATGACGGAGAATGACCATACTTCGAACAAAAATCTGGTGTTGAGGGGAGGGTGCAACTATGTCTACAATCCTGTGGAGGGGACGATGTTCCTGTACAACAACATGGCACCTGCCAATGTTCGTGATTACGTGGCTCGTTACGATTGGAGCACCGGATGTACGGAGATGCTTGGCAATAGTCATGCCCCGCATCACCGCCATCAGAATACGCTGTTTCATAATCGTGATTTTTCGCAGATTTATCAATATGGAGGCTATGGCAATTTCCATTACAGCGATCGTTTTACCTGTTGGGATGCCGATTCGCTGAAATGGCATGATGTCGATTTTTCGGGTGATAAAATTTCACCGCGCTTCTACGGGAGTGCCGGCTGTTATTCGGAAGGCGATAACGACTATGTCCTCATCTATGGTGGCTATGGTAACGAGACGGGTTGTCAGGAGGATGGAGGCCAGTATCTCTACGATCTCTATCGGGTTGATATCGGTGGCCGTAAGGTGGCTAAAGTGTGCGATTTCGGATTAGAGGGTTTCGACCAGACGGCCTGTCGCAATCTGATAGTGTCTCCGACTGAGAGTAAGTTTGTGACTCTGTGCTATGCTCAGCATTGTCCCGAGGCTCAACTGCGTCTGTATGAATTTGATTACAAGAATTGCAAAGTAAGAACGATTTCTGATGCCATTCCCCTGATGTGTACCGAGATACAGACCAAGGTGCACCTGTTTCTTGATGAGAAGGTCAATTGTCTGATTTGCGTGGTGCAGGAGTTCGCCAAGAAGAATCAGGTGGGGCGCATCCGTATTTATAGTTTGCTCTATCCTCCTGTCACCGAGGAGGGGCTTCGAATGCTGATGTCTCCCGAGGAGTCCCCCGTAAGGTACAAACTATTGTCTGGCGTCCTGCTGTTGCTCTTGGTGGTCGGTGCAGGAGGCTGGTTGTGGTGGCTGCATCGCAGGAAAGAAACCCGTTTGTCTGTCGATGTGCCCGAAGTGGTGAACGATGCGGTTATGGGTGATGAGGTATTCGAGGAGAAGTCTCGCAATGCCAATGCCGTCCTGCTCTTGGGCGATTTTATGGCTTTTGACCGCAAAGGTAAGGACATCAGCTATATGTTCAGCCCCAAAATCCGACAGCTCTTCCTCTTGATTTTCCTCCATTCGGTATTGCGTGACCGTCAGGGAGTCACCTCCAATGAGATTGCATCGGTGTTGTGGCCGTCCAAAGATTTCGCACAGACGAAGAATATCCGCAATGTGAGTATTTGTAACCTGCGTAATGTGTTGGCCGAAATGGACGGCATCTCGCTGGTGAGCGAAGGGGGCAAGTGGCGGATACTTTTTGACGAGACATTATTTCACTGTGATGTGGTCTCCGTCTCAACGTTTGTTCCTTCGGACGAGTCGGGTGATGATAGCCTTGATTACGAGTGTTTGCGTCCTCTTGTCAAATCTCTGAGACGAGGTGTCTTGCTTTGCAATGAATCTTACGAATGGCTTGATGGCTTTAAGTCTGAATTCGAGGATATGGTGATCTCGCGCTTCTATCCGCTCATGCAGCGTGCTTTCGATATTGGCAATTTCAAGACCGCCTACAAACTGTCGTGTGCCTTGTTGCTCTTCGACGCGCTCAATGAGGAAATCATGCGTATAGAGGTCAATGCTTTGGTCGGTCTTGGTGATGCCATGAAGGCTCATCTCAAATTCCGCCAATTTGCCATCAGCTACTATCAGTGCTATGAGAAGCATCTCGATTACGAGGATTTTGTGCAAAATGTACGTAAATAAATGTATTCTTATAGTTTTTAATCCAAATTTAATCCTCTATTTAATCACCCGAAGTTACTTTTGAGCAAATTTAAAACTCAAAACTGATGAAAGGTGCCGAATGTTTGATGTTGGCGGCAGGCGTGTGTGCTTCGACACAGGCCATTAGTGCCGACAAAAAGAGTGCGAGCGTTTCTCAAGACAAGGATCGTCCCAATATTGTTTTTATCTTGGCTGATGACATGGGCTATGGTGAGTTGTCGTGCTATTCATCTGCTACCCGTGTGCCTACTCCACATATAGATGCCTTGGCCGAGACGGGTGTGCGCATGATGCAGGCTTATGCAATGCCCGTGTCATCACCCACGCGCAGTTGCTTCCTCACAGGTAAATTTCCTCAGCGTTCGGGAGTCTATGGTAATCCCGATGGTGCGTTCCCGGGGGTGGGCATGATGCGTCACTGTTTTGCCAAGGACCTTCAGAAGGAGGGATATCAGACTGTGTGGATGGGTAAATGGCATCAAGGTTGGGATGTGACCAATCATCCTGCCAACAATGGTTTTGAAGTCACTTACGGTTTCCTGGGTGGTATGCATGACTACTTCGATTCTTCGGAGGGTGATCATCATATCGGGGGGCCATTTGCCAAGAATTGCTATGTCTTAGACGGTTTCCGACCTGTTACAGAGATGAAGTATTTGACCGAGGAACTGACCGACCGAGCGGTAAATTTCATAGCCAATCGCGACCAGAAGCGTCCTTTCTTCATGTATATGGCTTATAATGCACCGCATACGCCGTTACAGGCACCTGACGAGTTGATTCTCAAATATCTCAAAAAAGGCTACGATGCTCCCAATGCCACACGATGCGCCATGATGGATGATTTCGATGCACAGGTGGGGCGTTTGATTGATTTCCTGGATAAGAATAATTTACGTGAAAATACGCTCATAGTTTTTATGAGTGACAACGGGCCTGAGGAGGAGTTTATGTCGGGCGGCTTGCGCGGTGTGAAAATGACCGTGTGGGAAGGAGGTGTGCGCGTGCCGATGATTGCGTCTATGCCCGGTACTATTCCACAAGGAAAGACCGGAGAAGCAATCTGCTCGGTTACCGACATGGCGGCTACTTTCATCGGTTTGGCACGCGGAGATAACAACTACCGCTATGGCGATGGTGTGAACCTGATGCCTTACTATCAGTTGAAGAAGAAGAGTAATGCTCACGACCATCTGATTTTTTCTATTCATTTGTCGGGCAAACCTTATACCGCACCGAAACCCGAATTGATGGAGTTGTTTGGCGTCCGTTCGGGGGATTGGAAATTAGTGGTGGATCGAAAACGTAAGGTCGATGCTCTTTATAATCTGAAGGAAGACTTGGCGGAACGCAACGATTTGTCGGCTTCGCATCCCGAAAAAAAGGCCGAACTGATGAAAATAGGCCGTGACTTCCTAAAAGAGTGTCCTCCCGCTTGCGGTCGTATCCGTACTTGGAACACCCGTATTAACGGAGATTCATTGAAAATGCATACCCTCATGGAACATTGTGAGTCTCTGAAGGTACAGGCAGGATTAAAATAGTTTTTTATATATAGAGGTTTGTAATGAGTGAGGCCGACGGGGTTGTGGTTCCCGTCGGCCTCTTTTTTTGTCTGTGAATCGTAGGGCTTGTCCTTGCTCTTATTAGAGGAGTGGATTTTATCTGTTATTGTATCCCCTTCTTCCTTTATTCAGAGTCGATTAAGTTGTCTTGCTACTCGATTAGTACCCCCACTCGAAGTCATCGACATACATGACGTTCTTGTCGCAGCCGTTCATGTAGTCTCCGAAGGCACTTGCCGTGCAGGAGATGACCAGTTTGATGTTCTTCGAGGGCTTGAGTTGCGTGTCGTAGTAATGTATCGGAATTTCGAGAGGTGTCATCTCGCTGCCGGCACTCGCCCCGGTGATGTAGTGCGAGCCGTAGCCGATGATTTTGCCCTCGGGTTGCGTGTCGCGCTCCTCGGGGTCCCACGCGCCGCGCACCTCCTTCATCGAGGAGGCCACCTCGTGACGCTTGTCCCAATCGACAATGGCGACAAAGATACGTGCCTTGTCGGGCTGCCCGTTGGCAATGGGGTCTACGCCGTCCTTCTTGTGCTTCACACAATTGACCGTGCCAATGTTGGCATGGTAGCGCACCTTGAGTGACTTGGGACGTGCCTGCCAGTTGTAGTCCTGACCGAAGTTGGCGGAACCGCCCGTACCCTGCGCACGGAAGGTGCCGGTGTAGAGGTTGCCCGATGCCAAAGCCATGATGTAGTAGGTCGATGCCAGCTTGGCGGCATTCGAACCTCCGAATTGCGCCTGCGTGCAGAGCGAGGAGGTGAAGCTGTTGTTACCGCTCGCCCAACCCGTGGAGTTGGCGTTGTCCTGCGTGAATGCCGAAATGGGGCTCTCCATGTCGTGCGAGGGGATTTGCTGGTCGCACGTGGGGGTGAGGGTCACGATGCCGTCCCCCTCTGAGATGGCGTAGCATTCGTAGGTGTGGTTGGCAAATATACCCGTTGAGGCTTTCGGACGATAGACGGTGAGCCCCGATGCATTGGTCGAACTCTCCCATTGGGGGGCGTAGGTGGCGGTGTAGATGCCGTCGTCGCCCTTCACTCCCGTGAGGGGCTGCCACTCCGAAGCCCCCTGCTCGCGCACTCCGAAGACTACGGGTGTGGTGGCGCTGTCGAACTCTACATATCGGAGCGTCAGTGTGTTCGCCCACAGGTCGCAGTCGGCGAGGGTGGGGCGGATAAATCCGCGCATACGGAAGGTGACGGGCGTGGAGAGTGCTCCTCCTCCGGTGTCGGATGCCGAGAAAGAGAGTTGGTGGTTGCCTGCACCCAATTTGTCCAAATAAGCCTTCGAGAGGGTGACAATAATTTTCGATTCGCTCTCGCGCACCACCTTCACACCTTCGGGCAGACTCTCTGACAGCAGGTCTATGCTCTGACTTCCGGCAGTAAGCTGTAACGAGGTGATGGCTTTCGTGGAGGTAATGGTAAATTCTTTATCCTCACCGCGATACTCCTGACAGGCGGTGATGTCGAACCCCGTACCCGTGATGGTCAGTCCGGGATTGAAGATGATGGTGTCGTCAAATTCGGGACTCGAGGTGTCTACCTTGATGAGGAAACACTCCACGAATCCGGGGGCGGAGGGTGAATATTTGAAGGTCATCGTGTAACGACCGGGCTTCTCCACCTGCTCGATTTTGCCGTAACGCTCCACGGCTCCATCGGTAGAGTGTCGGCCGCTGAACTTCCATACGAGGGTGTTGTCCTTCTCCGTAAGGTCGAAATAACCCACTGCGGATTGGGTGAAGTTGAGGGCTGCCACCTCCTGACGGTCGATGCGCTCCTCGGAGTATTCCGTGTCGGCAGCCACCGTCACGGAGTAACCTGCGGCAAAGTTTTTCGACACGGATTCATCGAATTTCACCTCTGCCGCCGTGTTGCGGCTCTTGCAGATGACCTCCACCTGTGCCGTCTTTTGGGGCGCTACGGTGAAGGTCTCTTCACCGCGATAGATGCGCTTCTCGAAGTCGGCATAACTCTTCTCGGCGGTCTTGCCGCTCTCGCCGGCTTCGGCAGTCACGCGATATTCTCCGGCGATGACTTTGAGGTCGATGTTGGTGGCTGCGGCATTCTCAAAACGGCGGACAACCTCGCCTTTGGCGTTGATAATCTCCACTTTGAGGTGGCTCATCGGGTCGTAACCGCCGACTGAAGCCTGCGGTGTTGCCACGCGCATCACCATGCGTCCCTCGTCGGGCGAGGTGAACTCCTCCTCCGCAACGGGTGACGACGAGCACGCCACCGCAAGAGCGGCGATGCCCGACAGCGCGAGTATATGTCTCAGATGCTTGAGCATAATCAGTTGACTTTAAGTTGAATGGTCTTCGTATTGTGCTTGCCGTTGTTGTCGGTGACGGTGAGTGCAAAGTTGTGCTCGCCGGGAATGTTCAACAGCAACTCCACGAAGTTGGTAATCGAGATGGTGAGCTGTGTCTTGCCCTTCACTTCGGCATTGATGGGGAAACCCAGATTGTGAATCTTGCCGGCGAGCGTATTGCCGTCGGTGGGGTCACCCTCCACATTGCAGAGGTCGAAGGTGTCGGGCAGACCGATGTCCGAAAGGAAGGGAGCCAGCTCCTTGGAGATGATGTGCACCTCGTAGCTGGCAATGCCGGCAGGCACTGTGGAGTCGATGTCGATGGTCATGCCGCTCTCCACCACATACTGCTGTGCGAAGTCGTGACCTGCCCATTCGATTTTCACATCCTTGTCGTCATTGTTGCCCGAACCCTCGTCCACGGAGGGCTCCTCGACATTCTCGGTGCCGTCCACGATGATTTCCTCATCGAGGATAAACGAATCCACCTTGATGTCCAACTTTACATTGCCCTGCTCGGCAAAGGTGTTCACAATGGTGATTTTGCGCCACTGACCGCCAGCCACGCCCTTGATTTCCTTGCTCAGCGAAGCGTCCTCACCCGTGGTGAACTTGCCTTTGAGGTTGAAAACGAGGGTGTTGGTCACTTCTTGGGACTGGAAGTAGGCGGCACGGGTCTCCTTCAGCGAGAAATCGGTGCGTGCCTCCTTGAGCGATACCGTGGCTTTGGTGTCGGCGGAGAGCTGGGCGGCAAGGTCGGCGGAGCAGACCACCGTCACCTTGATGTTCTTCAGCTTGCAGACCACCTCGCCCAAAGTCTCGGTCTGACCCTTGCGAATGGTGAACTCCTTGTCAGCCCCGTAGAGCGGATGCTCCCAATCCACGGCAGGCACAGACGACGGCTCCTCGGAGGAGACGAGCAGATGGTATTTGCCCACGGGGAGGGTGAGGGGCTCGGTGAGTGCCTGCATGGCCGAGTAGCGGTCATCGTAGCGCACATCGCCCTGCGCGGAGATTACCTTCACACGATAGACCGAGGTGTCGAGATATTGCTCTGCGGCGCGGGTCTTTTCGCCATTGCCGGTGTCGTTGTTTTGGGGTGTGGTCTCGCTCTCGGAGATGACCTTCACACCCAGACTGTTGAGCGTCAGAAATCCCTCGTTGGGCTGGGGCTTCGGAACGGGATTATTGACATAGTTGGGGTCGTCCTCACAGGCTGCCGCCAGCAGCAGAAGGGCTGATGCAATGAATGAGAAAAATCTTTTCATATCGTTGTTCTGTTTTATTCGTTAGGGGTTTAGGCATTTCCGTTGAGCTCGAATACGAGGTCGTGGGTTTGGGTCTCGGAGTCGTCCAACGTGATGGTGACGGTGGCATGACCTGCATTCTTGGCATCGAACACAAAGGTGTGGCGTGTGCGTGCCACCGTGGGGTCGAGCTTCTGGGGTGCGAAGGTCACACGGTCGCCTGCCTGTCGTGAGGCTTCACCCGAGAGGGTGATGACACTGCCTGCACATACATATATGGGTGTTGTCGCCTCGGTCGTGGTGGGGTGGAATTCGAATTTGCCGCCATCACGGGTGGTGAGGGTGAAGTGTGCATCGTGGAAATAGTCGGAGAAAGCCTGCGTGAGACGAACCACGACCTGCGAGTTGGCTATCGCCGCCTTGACGTGTGCCGTCACCTCGCGGCGTGCCACAACGGTCACCTGTTCGCTGCCGTGGTAATAGGGCAGGTTCTCGCCCTCCTTTTTGGGGTCGCCGTGGTAGAGTTCCACCTTGTAGTCGCCCTTCATCAGCTGGGGGGATTCGGTGGTGTAGTCGGCTACTGTTGCCCACGTGTGCTCGTAATCCTTGCCGGTGATGCGGAGCGACAACTCCTCGGGTGTGAGTTCGCTGCCCGAAGCCACCTCACCGCGTGTTGCGATGTGGGTGTCAATCTGCGATTGGAGGGTGAGGGTACCGTAACCCTCCTGTGGGGGAACTGCATCGTTTTTCGAGCAGCCCATGCCCAACAGCAGAAGTGTCGTATAGATTAATGTCTTTTTCATCGTTATGGTTATTTGGCGATTTTGACCTTCACATTGTCGATGTAAATCCAGAACATACTGAAACCGTTGAACGATTTGGGTACGTTGTCGGTGATATGGAACGTGAGACGGGTTTGGTTAGTTGCTCCCGTGATGTTGCGGGTCATCGTGTTCTTTACTTTGTCATAGAGGGGTGTGCCCTTGCCGTCACCCTCTGCGGGGAGTTCCTGCTTGTCGATGAGGATATGCTCGGTGGCGTGGGTGATGTCGATGGGACCCTGCGTGTTCGTCCAGCCGAAGGTGAGGAGGGGATTGCCCGACTTCACCGAGCCTGCCAGCTGGCGGTCACTGGCATAGTTAAACGACACCTCCAGATTGACCTGCCTGCCCTCCTTGATGGCGGAAATGGGCGCGGAATCGACCCTGCCGTCGTAGTTGTAGGCGATAACTGCCACATTCACACGGCAGGCGATACGCAGACCCTTGCCTGCGGCAGCACCCACACGCGTCCCCGACCAGCCGCCCTGCAAGCCGTACTTCGACAAATCCTCGGGGGCGTAGTTCTTGCCGTCCTGCGTGAAGCCGCTGACCACATTGGTGTGGTAGTCGAAAGCCGCCACCGAGGAGAAATCCTCGAAATAGAGGGGCGGTACAACCACCTCCAAACGGTTTTCTGCTCCGCTGTTGATTTGTGGCAGGGTGACCTCACGGCGGACGAGGGTGTTCTCGGTCTCAAATTCGAGGGTGAACGCCTTGCCCGAGAGGTCGGGAGTCTCGCTGTCGTAGTAACTCAACTCGTAGGTGTTGTTGCCTGTGGGGGTGAGCGTCTGACGGGCTGTGCCGTTGGGAAGGGTCTCCTGCCCGGACGCAATGAGGTGCAGGGCAGTGACCTTCTCGCCGATGACTGCCGTGCCGTCACCGTCCAGGGTGAATCGCAGGCGTGTGGCTGGCTGTGCCGAGGGTATGCTCAGCGCAACGGGGGTGGTGTGTCCTGCGGCAAAGGCCTTGCCCGACATCTTCACACCGAGGGAGCGCTCTCCTGCTCCATAGGCTCTGATTTCGATTTTATCCTGCGCCTGAAGCTCCACGGGGGCAATGGCGGCATAGATGACATCGCCCTTGTCAATGGGCTTTGTGAGGTTGAGCGTCAGAAGTTTACCCGCTTCACTCTCCGTCACGGTGGGGGCAGCCGCCGCGTCCTGCATATTGACCTGCATCGAGCCGGTCACCGCCACGGGGAATTTCAGTGTCAGTCGCTCGATGGGCTGACCCAGACGGTTCTCCGCGATGCGGATTTTCAACAGGTGTACTTTGTGTGAAAATTGGAAATTCACCTTCGAGGAGTTGTCGCCCTCCTTCAGTGCATCGGCCTTGACGGGTGTCGCTACCATAACATCGCACGACAAATCGCGGTCGCCGTTCTGTGTCGAGGGGATATCGAATGATGCCACGCCCTGCGTCATGTTGTAGTGGCCGGGGCGGGGCGAGAGGGCATAATAAGTATAACTGCCTGCCTCCATTGTGGGAATGTCGGCGGTGAAACGTGCCGTAGAGAACTCCGAATTGTAGTGGAAGAGGGCGAAATCCACCGCATCGACCACGCTCTCCTGTCGGAGATTGACTGCCCACAGGGTGATTTTGTCGGATTCTTTCCATTGCACCGAGCTGCCGTCCTCACCGATTTGGGTGCGGGTTTCGATGTCGAGACTCGGGGACGAACCCACAATGACCTTCATCTTTCGGTCGGGTGTCGGGGACTCCGTCATGGGGGTGTCGGAGCAGCCGCTCGCCAGCAGGGAAAGCGTTGCGAGAAGTGTGAAAAAACGTATTTTCATATCAAGCACTATTTATCAAATTTATCAATTGCAAATATATGTATTGAATGGAAGTGACAAAAATTTTTTCAACGAAAACGCGATTTTTCACCACATAAACTTCTCACCCGTGTCAATGAATGGGTGAAAGATGTGAACTTTTCGGTGACAAAATGTCACGGTTTGGCATTATTTGTCATATTTTGTGCTAAAAAACGACATCGAGGTGCGCGGCAGGGGCTCTACAAAGGACGAAAAAGTCGTGGCACACAATTTGAAGTATTGAGGGGTGAATTGAATCTCAAAAGTGGTTCAATCCAAAGAGATGTTAAACTTAAAAAAATGGAGGAATTGATTATGATACCTGTAAGAAGAAGTTACAATCAAGATTGGTTGCCGAGTTTATTTAACGATTTCTTTGAGAATGATTGGATGCCCAAAGCTCAAGCCACGGCACCGGCAATCAATGTGAGTGAGGACGAAAAATCCTACAAGGTAGAGGTCGCCGCTCCCGGTATGACCAAAGATGATTTTAAAATTTATCTCTCGGACAGCGAGCATCTCGTTGTGTCGATTGAGAAGAAGGAGGACAAGAAGGATGAAGATAAGAATAAAAAATATTTGCGCCGTGAATTCTCATACTCGAAGTTCCAGCAAGCACTGGCCCTTCCCGATGATGTGGATTGTGAGCAAATCTCTGCATCGGTAAACGATGGCGTATTGACGATTGATTTGCACAAGAAGGCTTTGGACGCGCATGCCGACGAGCCTCGTATGATAGAAATCCGATAAGGAGATTTCACTCTTCCCTTTGCGGAAGAATGAAAAAGCCTCCCTTACCCTTCGGGGCAGGAGGTCTTTTTTTCGGTAGATAGGTTAGATGGAGCGTTTGACGAAGAGTCGGACGCTTTTTTTTATTTGTGTCGTGCGTCGATGTACCTTGCCAACGATGAGAGCATACCCGCTAAGGAGAGCATACCGCCCAAAACCATTGTCATCATGGGGCCTTTGTCGTCAAAGAGTCGGAATGCCATCGCCACACATGCCGCTCCCGTGGTCTGTCCCACCAGTCGGGCGGACGCCATCATACCGCTAGCACTGCCGGCGCGGTGGGTGGGGGCGGCGGAGAGAATGAGGTGGTTGTTGGGCGACTGGAAGAATCCGAAGCCCAGACCGCACACCGCAAAACGCCACACGATGTCCCAAAATCCGCAGTCCGCAGGGAGGAACGCCAACAGAAAACTACCGATGCAGAGCATCAGCAATCCGAAACAACCCAGCAATTCGGGGCTGACGCGCCCGATGAGAAATCCCGATATGGGCGCAATCACCAGAATGACAATGGGGTAGGCGGTCATCAGCACACCCGTCTGCACGGCATCGTAGCCGAAAGAGTGCATCAGCAGGAAGGGCATGCCGACCATCGCCAGCGTCTGCGAAGCAAAGGAGACGATGCTCGTGATGATGGAGAGCGAAAATATGGAGCTCTGCAAGAGGTCGAGGGGCAACATGGGGAACTCGCGGTGCTGCTGGTAACGCACATAGACGGTGGCCGTGAGGAGGAACAACGCTACCCCGATGAGCAGAATCCACTCCGCCACATCGTTGGAGAAGGCCTCGAAGCAGGCGAAAAAGAGTCCGAAGGTGAGGGCGTTGAGGAGGGCTTCCCGATAGTCGAAGTGTCGTCCCTCCACTTTCGTGGGGTTCTCGGGCAGTGATTTGCGTGCCAGCAGAAAGGCGATGAGACCAAACGGCAGGTTGATGATGAAGAGCCAGTGCCACGTTGCCACCGAGAGAATGGCTCCCGTAATCACAGGACCTGCCACCAAACCCAACGCCACGACCGTGGCATTGAGACCGATGCCCTTGCCCAGATGTTTCTTGGGGTAGATGAGTTTGACGAGTGAGGTGTTGATGCTCATCACCATGGCGGCACCGAGTCCCTGCACCACACGCGCCGTCACCAATCCGCCGAACGAGGCGGCCATGGCGCAGAGCAGCGAACCCGAGGTGAACAACGTGATGCCGATGAGGTAAATCTTGCGGTAGCTAATCAGCTCGCCCAACGAGGCGAAGGGCAGCAACATCATCACGATGACGATTTGAAACGCATTGACAATCCATATCGACTCCGAGGGGGCGATGTTCAGCTCGCGGGAGAGGGTGGGCAGTGCCACATTGCACACCGTGCCGTCCATTACCGAGAAGAAAAGACCGCACAGCAAGGCGGCCATGGCGATATAGAGTTGTCGTCCCCGCAGACCGTCCCAGTGGGTGTTGCCGAGGATACGTGGTGAATTTTTTTCCATGTCGGAGCAGAATTTTTACGGTCGATGACCGAATGCGGTGCGAAATTAGTGATAATTCCGGGCTGACGGTTGGGGTGTTACCCATTTTTTGTGATGTGGAAGTTGCTTTTCGTGGCGATGGTCTCGGATTTTATCGGCGCGGAGTATTTTCTATACCTATATTATGTGTGGCGCAACAAATATATATGTTTGCCGAACCATTCTCGCTTCACTTTTCAATGCTTCCTCCCCCCCCAAATCAGCTTCCCCATCTGTCTCGAAATCCTCTTTCCACCCATTGAAATTCCCCGAACGACGCTTCCCCTCCCCAATCCTTACCGAACGCTTCCTCTCACAAATTCATTCCTCCCGTAATCTCCCTTCCCGAACGCACCGCCCGAGTTTCTCGTTCCCCTGAACCTTCTCTTTTCTCTTTCTTAACGAACGCCTCCCAAAGGATTCCCTCTCCGCGCCCCCCTCCAGTTTCCTAATCCGAAAATCCGAACACTCCGTCCCGTCCAGCCGACTCCGAGGGAAGCGAAAAATCGCTCCTTTCCCCGCCATTACGAAAAAAATCTGTCAAAAAACTTTCCACGGACCTCGCCAATTGTAAAATTTCTTTGCACAAGAAATGGGGTAGTGATGAAACGTAACGGAAATAGGTGATATTGCTGCCGAAAAAATGTGATGAAGATTGGCAAATATGGCAGTCGGAATGACTTATTAAATTAATTTATTATGGCAGCATCCCAATTTTCGGGGAATTATCGGAAAAATTAGTGTGTTTT
>RCNH01000657.1_pt1 | contig 13481 bp, 11 predicted proteins | sample 2041161 | NCBI WGS metagenome assembly RCNH01 (sample SAMN09708215, study PRJNA481090) | Feces metagenome, whole genome shotgun sequencing project. | biome: feces | host: Leptonychotes weddellii | place: Antarctica: Sion Island | collected 2010-03-01 | reverse complement strand
GGATCCTGCTCCGCTTGCTCGATTAGAAATCGTAACCATATTTAGTTTTCATATCGTCGATGTTTTAATAAGAACATCTGTTCGATATATGCATATTATAGTCCGTTACTACTGAAAGTCAAGCCCCTTTAAAGGAATGAAATAGAGGTGATGTTTACAGGCATCACCTCACCCATTTGCTCAACTTTGTATCAAAAGAAGAAATGCTTTTTCTATATTTCTAATTTATTTACAAATGCTCCTCTTTAGAAATCGTCAATAATCGTGCGATTACAGCAAAATTTCTTGCGAAATATGAATAGGTATGATACAATTAAACACAACGCTGTAATGCGCTGTTAAGGCAATTACGGCGGGTGTGTCAGTCCAAAGTTAAAGCCCTGCTGAAATCGGCAGGGCTTTTTTGTTTCCTGTTTGAAAGGTAAGGATGGTCATATGGCAGTAAGCTATAAAAAACTCTGGAAGCTCCTGATTGACAGAGACATGAAAAAAGGAGATCTTTGCAGGATCGCCGGTATCAGTACAGCTTCCGTTACAAAAATGGGAAAAAATGGATATGTTACCACAGAAATCCTGGATAAAATATGTACTTCACTTAATTGCAAAGTAGAGGACATTATGGAAATTTCTGCAGACAGGAACTAAACCGGCCTGTACATTGGGCATATGAGTGCTGGTTGTTAAACCAATGGAGAAAAGAGTTAAACCAATGGGTTGTAAGGAGAGAGCATGAAAGAAAAAGTTGTTGTTCCTTTTGCACCTATTCTTGTGGAATCTACTAGGTCAATAGGATATTCATTTGAATCCGCACTGGCAGATATTATTGATAACAGTATTGGTAAAGCAGCATCAGAAGTTCATGTGGAGTATTCCTCCATGGATCCCCAGTATGTTGCAGTCATTGACGATGCCTGCGGTATGAATACCAGTGAACTGGAAGCGGCCATGAGGTATGGCAGCAGGAGTTCTCTGGATGTAAGGGACGCTCACGATCTGGGCAGATTTGGCCTTGGCCTGAAAACTGCTTCTATGTCCCAGTGCAGAAAGCTTACAGTTATTACCAAGAAGGATGGTCGTATCCATGCAGCCTGCTGGGATCTGGATTTAATAGCAGAAAAAGGCGACTGGGTACTAATCAATTATACAGCATCTGAAATAAAGAAGCTGCGGTTTTCAGATCGTTTAAAAGAGCAGGAAAGCGGAACAGTTGTTCTTTGGGAAGAGTTTGACCGAATTGCCAAAGGCTCAGCCAACCCTCAAAAGGTATTTGACGAAAAAATTGAAAGAGCACGCAGTCATTGTGCGCTTGTGTTTCATCGGTTCATGGACAGTGAATCAATAAAAAACCGTGTAAAAATTTTCTTCAATAATGCGAAGGTAGAACCGATAGATCCTTTCCTTTCGGATAATCCAGCGACACAGCCGCTAACAGAACAGACCATCAGAATCGAAAAAAGCCTGATAAAAGTAAAACCGTACATACTCCCCTTTGCCAGTAAAGTGTCTGCCAAAGATAAGAAAAAACTTGGGGATCTGTGCGATTTAAGACAAAATCAGGGATTTTATATATACCGGAACAAGCGGCTGATCATCTGGGGAACATGGTTCAGACTTATCAGGCAGCAGGAACTTAACAAACTTGCCCGTGTTCGTGTGGATATTCCCAACACACTGGATTCCATTTGGGAAATTGATATTAAGAAATCTACGGCATCTTTGCCTGACGTGATTAAAAGGAACCTTGTATCTGTTGTGAGCAACTCCGTTGGGCGAAGTGAAAAGGTTTACAAATATCGTGGAAGGCATGTATCGAATGATGAGTTGGTGCACGTCTGGAATACGGTGGATAACAGAGGACAGTTTCAGTATCTTATCAACCGGGATTTGCCAATTTTTAAAATGCTGGAACAGTCTCTGGATGAAAAATCACAGATTTATCTTGATTCCTTCGTCAAGATGCTTGAAGATACCTTCCCGTATGGGGATGTATATTATCGCCTGGCAAAAGATGAGTCCAGCGTAAAAGCCACTTCACTGGACTTTGAGGAAGCATACGGAATTGCCGAAACAATGATCGAAAATCTGAAATCAGCTGGACAGGATATTTCTTCTTTCCTGAAAAATATGGAAGCTGTAGATTTTTTTGCAAAGCATCCGGATGTGGTAAAGAAAATCAGGGAGGATTATAAAAATGACTGACAGTCAGAAAAAAGTAATGTCTGCTGTTCTGGTGCAGATTAATCCCGGAACAGTGATTGATGAAGCCATGATCAGCAGGCTGGTTGATGGAAACTGCATGATGCTGTCTATTACAGACCCTACGCTCCCGCCTCTGACAGATGAGGAAAAGAAGGAAGTAGTTGCAGAGCTTCAGACCAGACTGTCGGTCCGAATGGACCGAGGAGCCTGCGTTAAAGAAAAGAATCATGTGCCATGGTATTATGCGGCCAAGGCAAAGCTTCCGTCTTATTTTTGGGACCGCTACAGAACATTCCTTTTCAAAGAGGCCGGATTTAATTCGGATGTTGTGGATTCACTGGATGCTTCTACCGATGAGATGATGGATTTGTTAAGCAATCCCAAAAGTAATATGGAATTTCAGAGGCGTGGACTTGTCATAGGTGATGTCCAGTCCGGTAAGACCTCAAACTATATTGCACTCATGAATAAGGCAGCTGATGCAGGATACCGGGTCATTATTTTGCTGTCCGGTACAATTGAAAAGCTGAGAAGACAGACACAGGGGCGTGTAGACGAAGGCTTTGTCGGACTGGACAGTACTTCTTTCAACCGGGATAAAAATAACGTTCTTGTGGGAGTGGGAAGCATTGATCCCAGTATAAGCGGATGGGCGGTTACATCCACTACCAGCGATTTTAATACCGGCACAGCAAGCAAGCTCAGCGGTCAGCTGGTAAATATTCGGGTTCCGGTAGTTTTTGTTCTGAAAAAGAACAAAAGCGTTCTGGAAAAACTGGAAGCATGGCTTCGGTTATTTAACGCAAATCCAGTAACCAAAAAGATAGATATTCCCATGCTTATGATCGATGATGAAGCAGATAATGCTTCTGTAAACACCAAGGATAATGAAGATCCTACTGCAATTAATCGAAATATCCGAAAAATTCTGAAGCTTTTCTCCCGGGCTAGCTATGTAGGATTTACAGCAACTCCCTATGCCAATATTTTTATCGATCCGGATTCCAATCAGGAAATGCTGGATGATGACCTTTTCCCAAGAGATTTTATTTATGCACTGGAATCCCCTACGAATTACATTGGAGCATCCCGGATTTTTCCAAGAAATGGAAAATATCATTTCATGCTTAAGGATAACAGTGACTGTGAAAACTATGTTCCGATTAAGCATAAAAAGGACTTTATTCCCGGCTCAATACCTTATAGCCTGAGTCAGGCTGTCGCATCCTTTATGCTGACAAATGCTATCAGAGATCTTAGAGGGCAGCAAAAGAAACACAGAACCATGATGGTGAATATCAGTATTTACATTGATGTCCAGAAACGGATTGCAGAGCAGCTTGACCGCTATGTCAGAGAGATGCAGAGAGAAATTAAAAACTACTACATGATGGGCAAGACAGCACTCAGATACTCCAGTTTTGCCCTCCTGAAGGAAGTTTTTGATACGCACTATGCTGACTGTGAATTTGAATGGGACGATGTTCAGAGAGCACTTCACGAAGCTGTGGCCCCTATTGTTGTCAGATATGTCAATGGTGGCAATGCCGCAAAGAACCTGAATTACGATGAGTGCGATGAAAAAGACGGACAGGATGGCCTGCGCATTATTGCAGTTGGCGGATACAGCCTGTCCAGAGGCCTTACACTTGAAGGCCTCTCCTGCAGCTATTTTTATCGCAATACGAAAATGTATGATACGCTCATGCAGATGGGGCGGTGGTTTGGTTACAGACCTCATTACGATGATCTGTGCCAGGTCTGGATTAATCCGGATGCATCAGAGTGGTACGAATATATTGCAGAAGCATCGGAGGAGCTGAAGGGTGAAGTCCGAAGAATGCAGCAGGAAAACCGTACTCCCAGTGATTTTGGCCTGTGCGTTCGTTCTGACATCACTGCGCTGCTGGTTACAGCACGGAATAAAATGAAGACAGCGCAGAATTACACAATGACTGTCAGTCTGGGAGGCAACATTGTGGAAACACCTTTCCTTCATACGAACAAAACCGTCCTGGATCAAAATCTGGAAGTTACAAAGCAACTTTTCAGTGAAATTGAAGATGCCGGAATTCTGCCGGTCATTAACAATCCGGAGATGGCACTGCAGAAACAGGCACAGTATCTTAATGTCCCAAAGCAATTTATTATCGACTATCTGCAGGCATTTAGTGAACACAGCATGAATACCCATTTCCACACACGGGAGATCGTGAACATGATTACATCCACAGAAGATAACAGTCTGGACAAATGGGATGTTGTCATTGCATCCGGCAACGGCAAGAAAGAAATTCACCTGGGTTCTGTTTCTCAGCCCTGTGTGGGGCGAAGTTTTAAAATTCGTCACGACTGCGATGCATACCAGATGTCCGGCAGCAAGTCCAGGCTTGGAAACAGATCTTATGCAAAAGGTGGTCTGACAAAAGCACTTGCGGACCATATCGAGGCATGTGAGAAAGCGGATCAGAAAGCAAGACGTCTCCCCGAAAGACCTCTGAATCAGGATGTATTCTTTAAGCCGAACTATGTAGACACTCCCCGTAATCCGCTGCTGGTGGTTTATCCTGTTGAACTTATTTATTCTCCGGAGCCCGGTGAACAGGTTGACTTTGAACGGCAGACAATTGTCAACAGCAATATGCAGCCTATGATTGGCCTGAGTGTAGGTATGCCCCGCATCAGGGGCAGGGAGCCTAAACAGTATCAGTACAAGATTAATATTGTCAAATATCGTGAACTCATGGGCTTTGATGATGACCTTGACGCAGAAACCGACGAAACAATCGAGGGATAAGGTATGGATGATTTGAAACAAAGATTTTTAGAAATGCATGGAATGGATAACTACCAACGTGTTGATTCTGCGCATCCTGTTCCTCTTTTTATTGGACTCGACAGTACCGCCCGGTATTCTCTGTTCTGCATTACAGAAACGCTGCCTGCCAAAAGCGTTATTTCCTCCAGGATCATCACCGTTTTCGTCGGATGCCGGCAGGATGGTACATATGGAATTACGTTTTCCCTGGCAGATCCTGCATTTCTGGATCATTTTGTCTGCTTTTGCTCAGATATGATAAGTTCCTCACGGTTTATAAAGGATCCCATGAAAACAGCCGATTTTCTGTGTGCACGGTATGAGCAGTGGCAAAAAGCATTTTCAAAAGGAAATAATGGCCTTCTTTCATTTTCTGAAATCAAGGGACTTATAGGCGAAATGTGTTTTCTGCAATCTGAACTGATTCCCAGGTATGGCGAAGCTGATGCACTTTCAAGCTGGTGCGGTCCCGAAATGTCTGACAGAGATTTTGAGTATCATGATACATGGTTTGAGGTAAAGGCCACAGTTAGCGGATCTCCCACGGTTACAATCAGTTCGGTGGAGCAGCTTGACTGCGACCGTACCGGCCACCTTGCTGTGATTTTGCTGGACAAGACCAGCCCCAGTGATTCCAGTGCCCTGACACTTAATAAAATGTACCACAATCTGCGCAGCAGCCTTTCGTCGGAGCTGCTTGCCCAAAAGCTTGATACGATTTTACTCAGTTTCGGATATTACGAAAATGAGGCATATGAAAATTACTGCTTCCATTACAGCGGTATGTCTTTGTATCGTGTTGATTCACATTTCCCGTGTGCAAGGAAAAAAGATCTCCCCATGGCGGTACAAAGCATGAAATATGAGCTGTCGCTGGCCGCTGTTCAGGAATTTAAGGAGGTGTAGTTTATGGCAAGTGACGTTCAGAAACAACTTGATGAATTTAAAAATTCACTGCTTGATGAGGTCGCACTTAACGCAGAAAACAATATGACAAACGACATGGAGGAATTTCTGGCGCTTGTCACAGACGAACTGATTTCAGCAGAAGAAATTGAAGATTTTACCTACGTTCCCTATGAAGGCATTAACAGCAAAAAGAAAAAGCTTCAGGTGGACGGTTACTCCTACAATGAACTGGATGACTGTCTCTGCCTTTTTATTGGTTTACCGCTATCCTACGATGACGATGAAATTCTTTCTACCGCAGATGCCAAAAAATGGATTGGCCGGGTAACAGCATTTCTGGAAAATGCAGAATACATTCTCCTTCATGCCGAAGAAAGTGCTCCGGGATTTGGCCTTGCATATGATGTGGTACATCGCTATGACGGAGTCCAGAAATACAAAATCTATTTATTGACTGACAGAATTGCCAATAAAAACCTGACAGAGTTTAAGAATCTTTCTGTAAATGGAATCCCGGTAGAGTGCCATATATGGGATATTGCCCGGCTTTATGAGCTTGCCAGATCTGCAAACGGAAAAGAGGAAATTGTAATTAACTTCAAAGACATGGGACTGAAGGGAATTCCGTGCCTCCCGGCTAGTGAGACAGATGATTATCATGCATATCTTTGCAATATCCCCGGCTTTGTGCTGGCTACACTTTACAATCAGTATGGCGGCAAGCTCCTGGAAGGAAATGTCCGTTCTTTCCTGCAGGTTCGGGGAAAAGTTAATAAAGGAATTCGTGCAACCATACTGAATGAACCGGACATGTTTTTTGCCTACAACAATGGTATCGCAGCTACTGCATATGATATTAAAACCGAAACTGTTCATGGGATTCCCTACATAACCGAAATTACATCATTGCAGATCGTGAATGGCGGTCAGACTACGGCTTCTCTGGCAACTGCATTGCTTAAGGATAAGAAAGATCACTCAGAAGAAAACATTTTAAGAATCAACGTTCCAATGAAGCTGTCAATTGTTACTCCCGAAAAAGCGGATAAACTGATTGCAAATATTGCACGTTATGCAAACAGTCAGAACAAAGTCAGTGACGCAGATCTCTGGTCCAATCATCCGTTCCATATTAGAATGGAGGACTTTTCCAGACGTATTCTTGCGCCTGCAACCGGTGGCCATCAGTATGGAACATACTGGTACTATGAGCGTGCCAACGGCCAGTACAAGCAGGCTACTTACAAGTGTACGCCAAAGGAAAAAGCCAAATTTGAACAGAGGAATCCCAAAGCGCAGATGTTCACCAAAACAGATCTGGCAAAATTCATGCATGTATATCAGCTTCGGCCTGATATAGCCAGTGCAGGCGGTCAAAAAGCGTTTGCCAAGTTTGCGGAGTGGGCATCCAAAGAATGGGAAAAAGATGACACGGTATTTAATGAGGATTACTTCCGGACAGTAGTCGCTATGGCAATCCTTTTCCGGCAATCAGATAAAATTGTAAGAAAGCAGCCATGGTATCGCAGCTATAAAGCCAATATTGTGGAATATGCAATATCCAAGATTTTGTATACTGTTAAAAAGCAGTATCCGGGCAAAAGCGTTTCCTTTAAGAATATCTGGTTAAAGCAGACACTTTCTGCAGCATGGGTCCATCAGATTGAAGATGCTTCCCTGGTTATGTACAAGCATTTAATCAATGATAACCGGGACATTGAAAATGTTACTGAATGGGCCAAACGAGAGCGATGCTGGGAAGCTGCAAAAAAACTGGACTATGAACTTTTCCCTGATTTTGTAAATGAACTCCAAAACCGCTATGATGCTGCACAGGAGAAAAAAGATGCCCGTAGTGATCAGAAACTGGCAAACCAGCTGAATGCACTGGTAGAAGTTGTTGAATATGGTGCTGACGGCTGGACCCGACTTCTCAGTTGGCTGCAAACACATCCTGTTGTTTCTCCATCGGAGAAAAACATGATTAAACTTGCACAACGAATGGACGGAGGCCTTGTTACCTCAGAACGCCAGTGTGCCAAACTGTTAAAAATACTTGCAAAATGTGAAACAGAAGGATATTCCAGGTAAAGGGATGTGATAATATGAACCTTTCTGCACTGTCTAACGATGAAATTATTCAGCTGTACAGTGATTCAGTGAAAGAATTAAAACAGCGGGGTGTGCTGCGAACCAATAATGTCATCGGTGACCTCGGCGAATACTGTGCTATTCATACCTTTTGTGGGAGAAAAGATCTGCCCGATCTGTACCCAGTGCCTGTCGGAACAGAAAATATCAATGCAATCAGTAAAAACGGAGACCGGTATGCAATCAAATCTACGACCGGAAATGTTACCGGCGTATTCTATGGCCTGCAACCAAAAGGTTCCGAAGAGCCTGACAGCCAGAAATTTGAATATGTACTGATCTGTAAATTTGATGACAATTGCCGGCTTAAGGCTATTTATCAGATTGACTGGAAATCCTTTCTTATGCATAAACGCTGGCACAGCCGGATGAAAGCATGGAATCTTAATGTCACCAATGCGCTTATAGCTGATTCGACAGTAATTTATGATAGCAAAGATACAGCAACTGCAGCTGCAGTTGAAAAAGATGACATTACCGGTAAATCAGGCACAGATGCAGTCACCCAAATACTGAGTGAAACCAAATCATTAAAAGCGTTGGCTGCCACGAAAATCGAAAAAAACTGTAATATTGTCCTAACCAAACAGACTGATTCACGTTACACTTCAGGAGAATTTGCGCTTCAGATTTTCACCGCTGAGTATAAAGCAAAAAACAGGGGCTATTTCTATTCCATATCACCGGCTGTTTTGGAATGGCTTGAAAATTACAGCAAACCATATCTTGCATTCTTACTGGGTTCGGAAAAGAATATTCTGCTGTTTAAGATGGATGAAGTTAAAAAATTTCTTCCTTTTTGCGGCGTTTCAAGTTATAATGACAAATCAGGCATACGTCAGTATAATGTCAGATTTGTACTTGAGGGAAAGAATAAGGTGCTGTTTAAATACAACCGTGAAGATAAAGAAGATGATGTGACTAATTATCTGATTAAGAACTAGTTTTTCCTGATATAGGAGGATTTCATGAGATACTTTCTTAAAAAGTGCGGATTTCAGGAGCTTGGAAGTGTAGGAGATGACGGGAAAGCTAAAAGGGGCCGTTATCTTATGATTTCCATGAATTCAAAGGTTCTCAGCTTCTTCCCGCCCTTATCTAAAGAAATACTGAATGACTGTGCTGTACTCCCTGTGATTCCTTTATATACTGGCAAGAAAACATATTGTAACTATGTATATCATAACAGTAAATTTTGTGGTTCTGAAGCTAACAACAAGCGAAATGAATACAGAATTTATCTGAATACTGAGTTGGAGGCACATCAGTACTACTTTAAAGCACAGGATATTATGATTATGCGGGCCGAAGAACAATGTGATACATCTGCAGAAGATGAGGATCAGACCATATATTTTATGGATGTATTACAGGACCATTCATCCGGAGAATACATTTCATTAAGCCGGTATATAGAACAATACCCCATCAACGGAGGGTATGCCATCTATGATGGAAGGCTCGAGAATTTCGAATCAAATGTTCAGAAATTTAAGAATGATCAGATTTCGGCTGATATAGTAATCGATTCTTCCGTTACAAAACGGATTGAGCAAAGCACCGGTGCATCCAGAGAAAATCTGTTTAATCCGGCAACTTTCCGTGATTTTGTGCTTGCAGGTTATGGTAATTCCTGTGCAGTTACGGGGAAGAAAATAGAAAATGCTCTGGGCGGCGGAATTGATGTGGTTTATATAAAGCCACGATATGAAGGCGGTACCTGCCAGCCAAGTAACGGACTTCCCCTTGCCAAGGAAATCTCCATGTTTTTTGTTCAGGGTTATTTTACATTGACAGATAACTATGAGATCCGGGTTCATCCGGACTGTACATCTGAACTGATTAAATCATTCGATCTGCAGCAGATAAGAGTGCCCCCAAAGGCTTTGTTTCAGCCGGACCGTGAAAGCCTTGCCTATCACAGGAACCACATTTACGGATCATTTTTGAATCTTTAATACGACAGGAGCAATACACAGATGAATGCAATAGATTTGTTCGCCGGATGCGGCGGACTTTCCAAAGGCTTTATGGATGCTGGATTTGACGTTATACTTGGTGTTGATAACAACGAAGCTGCATTACAAACCTTTGCGTACAATCATAAAAATGCCAAAACACTGAATGCAGATCTCTCTAAGCCTGAAACTTTTGATAAAATCCGGGAACTGACTGATCACAAAAAAATTGATCTTATCATTGCTGGTCCTCCCTGCCAGGGCTTTTCCCTTACTGGTCCCCGTAAGTTTGATGACGGGAGGAACAAATTATATCTGGCAGTGTTTCAGGTCGTGCAGGAGTTTACACCAAAAGCATTTGTTATTGAAAATGTAAACGGAATGGCGACTCTGTACAATGGTCAGATTAAGGATGAAATTATCCGCCGGTTTAAGGCTCTGGGATATACCGTCGTTCCCAAAGTGGTCTGTGCTGCAGATTATGGAGTCCCCCAGATCCGGAAACGACTTATTTTTGTAGGCTTAAGACCAGAGTACGGGGAGTTTGTGTTTCCGAAACCTGTTCTTGATCCGGAGCACTATATCACATGTCGTGAGGCCTTAGATGACCTTCCTCCGCTTGATACTGAATTGGGTGCAGAAGTAAGCGAATATGTAAAGCCGCCCCGCACAGCGTATCAGAAGCTCATGCGGGGAGATTGCAATGTGCTGTACAATCATCTGGCAACAAAGCATACAGAACATGTAAAAAATGTAATTGCACAGGTTCCCGAAGGTGGCAACTACAAAGACTTGCCCGAAGGTGTGGGTGAGAGCCGTACTTTCCATGAAGCATGGACAAGATATGACGGGAACAAGCCTTCCAGGACCATTGATACAGGACACCGCAATCATTTTCATTATCAGTATAACCGTGTTCCTACCATTCGTGAGAATGCAAGACTTCAGTCTTTTCCGGATGATTTCGTGTTTCTGGGCACAAAAACACAGCAAAACAGGCAGGTTGGAAATGCAGTTCCCCCACTGCTTGGATACCATATCGGATTGAAGATTAAAGAATACATTGATGACCAGGAGTAACCCGTATGTGTTGTGACAAGATTAAAACGATAGACCTGTTTGCTGGTTGCGGCGGGCTGATGGACGGCTTTGAGCAAAGCGGGATGTACAGGACGCTTGCATGTGTTGAGTGGGAAAAAGCCCAGTGTCAGAATCTCGCAAAAAGATTAAAAGAAAAATGGCAGTACAAAGCAGCAGATGATATGGTTCTGCGTTTTGATATCCAACGTACTGAGGAATTATTTAACGGATGGACCGGAGACGAGAACTACGGACAATCCGGTGGCCTGGACAATCTGGTAAAAAGCGGCGGCGGAGTCGATCTGATTGTAGGCGGTCCCCCCTGTCAGGCATATTCCATGGCAGGACGAATTCGTGATAAAAACGGAATGCGGGATGATTATCGGAATTATCTTTTTGAAAGCTATATCAAAGTGGTAAAACACTATCGTCCCAAAGCATTTGTGTTTGAAAATGTCCCCGGTATTTTTAGCGCAAGGCCGGGCGGCGTCCATATCATAGACATCATTCAAAAGGCATTTGATGAGGCAGGATATCTTGTGCTTCCTGATCTGAAGAAAGCACTGCTGGATTTTTCGGAATTTGGCGTTCCGCAGAAAAGAAAGAGAATTATTATCCTTGGACTTTCCAAGGAAGTATACGGAAGTCAGGCTACGGCTCTGCTTCATAAGTTTTATGAAGTCCTGCTGCCGGCACATAAGTGCAAAGTTAAGACCGTCCGGGATGCAATTGGTGATTTGCCTGCATTGTATCCTCTTCCGGAAAGTGCAAATATTCATGGAAAAAAATATTCTCATTCTATGGGAGATACTTTGGTCCCCAATCATATTCCACGCTTCCATAATACGAGAGATATGGGTATCTTCTATAAACTTGAAAAAGATATTGAAGATGGAACCGATCAATATACAAGCACAAAGTCTCTTTGTAAGCTCTACGAAGAAGAAACAGGACATACATCAACAGTACATAAATACTATGTTCTGCGCTGGGATCAGCCCAGTAATCTGATACCTGCCCATCTGTATAAAGACGGCCTTCGTCACATTCATCCGGATTCAAAACAAGCCAGAAGTATTACTGTGAGGGAAGCCGCAAGACTGCAGACATTTCCTGATGATTATATCTTTGTTGGCAGTCAGATGGACCAGTATAAAATGATAGGAAATGCTGTTCCCCCGGCAATGTCAAAAATCATTGCACAATGTGTATATGAGCTGCTGTTTCAAAATAAGGCCTGACAGCAGTCAGGAGATTCACTGCTGCCGGTTACGAGCTCAAGGGGGCATTAATTATGGCAGATGTTCATACGCCTGAAGTGCGAAGCTATAATATGTCGCATATCAGGGGGAAAGATACCAAACCTGAGGTGATTGTCAGGAAATACCTGTTTTCACAGGGGTTCCGATATCGTAAAAATGATCCACGTTTGCCGGGAAAGCCAGATATAGTGCTTCCAAAGTACAAAACAGTGGTATTTGTAAACGGATGTTTCTGGCATAAGCATGAAGGATGCAAATACTTTGTCTGGCCGAAAAGCAATACAGAGTTCTGGAAACAGAAAATTTCTGCAACCGTAGAACGTGACAGGCAGGAATACAAGCAGCTTGAAGATTTAGGCTGGCGTATCATTGTTGTCTGGGAATGCGAGCTGAAAAAGAAAGTGCAAAGTGAACGGCTGGAGCGTCTCTGCCGTGAAATCAAAGATACTGACGGGATATGATATACTCGATTTACGCATAAACGATGCCCGGTTAATTGTAAAAGCGGGAAGAGCTTAATATTGGGTGTAAAAAAGATAAGATAAAATTGTATATAGCCGGAGCTGATGCCTTCAGCTCCGGCTAATTTTGTATTCTGCAAAATTGATAACCCTTCTTCCTTTCCTTCTTGCCTCCTCTGCGAACCTTGCAGCCCCGCCCCATGGGTGTGTCACATAAGTGATCACATAATCTGCCTGCTGCAGCATCCAACGATTGCGCCAGGTGATGGCGTATCTGGGGTGAACGGTTTCAATCCCCTCCGGCAGCATGGTATCCGAGTAATCTTCACCGGGGATATTTTTCGGAGGGTAAGCCAGCACGACAGCGTAGCGGATGTGCGGGTATTTCTTCTTCATAGCGAACAGAACCCAGTGTACCAGCGCATCAAACTGGCCCTCATTTCCCACATAAAAAAGGTCAACATCGTGGTTTCGTATCAGATCCTCAATGGCTTTCTCCAGCTCAGATCTGCAGAGTCCGATACAATCCCAATGCCCGAAAAAGGTACAAGCAGCCATATTTCTTCCTCCTGATTTACGATATATCGTAAGTATAGCATAATTCTCTGAAAATTACGATATATCCCACACGATGTGTCACAGA
>RCNH01000654.1_pt1 | contig 13507 bp, 13 predicted proteins | sample 2041161 | NCBI WGS metagenome assembly RCNH01 (sample SAMN09708215, study PRJNA481090) | Feces metagenome, whole genome shotgun sequencing project. | biome: feces | host: Leptonychotes weddellii | place: Antarctica: Sion Island | collected 2010-03-01 | reverse complement strand
TGGGGGCGGCACTACAATCAAGGCATACACGCGCTCAATACAGTTTCTCTAATCCTTCGCAAACAAGACCCTAGCTATGAGTCGCTGCTTGACCATTTATCTTCGGCAGAAAATTACCTTGAAGAAACTGAGCAAGGGCGAAAGAGTATATCTAAGGACATAAAGAAAATCACTTCGTATACATTTGTGAGGCGATAATATGCCAATCTTGAAAGTAATTTCAGGCCATACAGGATGCAAAAATGTGAAGAGATACCTCGAAAAGAATAATAGAGCAATCACGAAGGACTTATTCAACCTGTCATGGGACGAACGAGAAATGGAGGGATACGAAGACTCCCTAAGAGACGATATTGACTGGGCTGAGGAAATGGATTCGACAAGAGAACTACTTGGAAATCATACGGCGTACGAAGGAAGAAAAGCCCGAACTTACAAACACTTTGTAATATCCCCCAACCCCGATGATTCAATAACCATAGATCAGCTACGAGAGCTATTCTCCTCCTGAGTTCTAAAGCACTTTCCTAACCACCAGATAGCAATTGTCTATCACGAAGATAACTCAAATCATATCCCTCATGCCCACATTATTGTTAATAATTCAAACTTAACAACAGGTAACAGAATGCATACTGATAACCCCTTGGAGCTAAATAGGGATTTACAAAAGATGGCAGCAGATCGTGGATTAAGTGCGTTAAGCAATAAGATGCCTGTGAAAGAAGGCCTTGAACGTTTAGCTGCAACAAAGGAGAAAACAAAGCCTCATACTAGACAGCCAATTTATATGGGAAGAGCGGAAAGAGAGCTTGTCAATAAAGGCAAATATTCTTGGGTTGAAGACATACGTAACAGAGTAACAATTGCCATGAATTTAGCCAGAAACGAAAGTGAATTTAAAGAAATTCTAAAACTTCTTAATGTCGAAATATCAGAAAACTCACCAAATAATCGAAGAAGGGATTGGATATTCTCTATGACAGAAAATCCAGCTCATAAAGTATCAGGTGAAAAACTTGGATTGATATATGGCAAAGAATCGCTTCAACAAAGGTTTATGAGCAAGGCTGCTTATAGACCAAATAGTAATAGCTCCAGAGACATAGTCAAAGTCGCTCATAAAGCATTGAAACTCAAAGACTTCTACGAGTTAAATGAGCTCGCAACCTCAATTGAAGTATGCGCCAAGTACAGCATAAACTCATTAGATGACTTTGATTTGTGTATTGAGGCTTTAAGTAACAGAGCACGGAGAACCAGCACGCCAGCAGCGAAAGATGACTTATTAATCCTTAAAGAGGCTAAAGAATACATTGCCAGTAAAAATCTTTTGCCAAAACAAATCAACAACAGTAAATCTAAACCCAGTGTAGCTTTTGAATCTAGCATGAATACCACCAGATTCAACTACACCCCCAGCGCATAGGAAAAGAGGCTGGGAGTTCCTATCGGCCGAGAGTTCGGAAGTAAACGAAATTGAATCTGTTTTAATGGATGAAATCACGATTCTCAACAGTATTAATAACGATTCCGTGGATAGCGTAAGAATTGAACATATGAGTAATATTTGGCTTTACAGAAACGCTTCCTTATCTGAGGTTGATAAGATACTCGCACTCTATGACAAGCTAACACCCATCCTCTCGTTGAAAGGATAGAGCTATATGTTGACTAGCATCAAAGACTATACAGAAATATACCCCCGAATTTTCCTAAATAGTATTCGGGGGTATATTTATCGAAATTCTACTGTCTATCTACCTTATCTATCCGGACACTAGAACCGTCTGTAATTACTGCTGTTGGTTCGTTTTTCTGCTCTATCAGATTAGTAAGATTTGACTCATACTCCCTTAGAGAAGTAGATAATGCATTTTCGTAGCTATGTAAGGCCAAGCGCAAGGATGCCCGCATTTCAGTATTGTTATCCTTCCCTGCGGCAATAGGTGTTTTAAGCTTTAACCTTTTACGTTGTGATTCGTTATCTATAAAACGTCCCTCTTGTTCGAACGAAACAGGAGAACCCAGTGGAAAAGTTTTACATTGCGCAATCTTGGACTCCATCATGATAGCTATTCGATTTCGTTGAATATTGAACCTGTTGATATAAATCTGCATATCTTCTAGTTCCACATTCATCTTTTCCTTGGTGATACAACCATCGTAGTACATACGAGTCATCGATAAAGCAGCTAACGCCTTTAAAGCAAGATTAAATAATTCTTCATATGAATGAAAATCTCTAATTAGAGACTCAAGTGTTTTACCTTTGGCCTTAGTTTGTACACATCTCTCTTCGAAATTCTTTAAATTCTTAGTTACTAGATTCATTACCTCTGTAACATCATTGTAAAGTCTTTCGAGCTCTATATGAGCAGACATTAATGAATGCTCGTCAGAAATGTAAGAATCGTATCTTCTTACATAACGAGATGCAGCATCAAGAGCATTTACTAAACGAGCCTTTTGTTCAGCTTCAAGAATACATAAAACAGTATCTAATTTCTCATTAATCTCATCTAAGCTATCGCTAATTTCAGTCATGTAAGCTTGACCGACCACCATTGCAGCAGCAGCCAATCCCAAGGAGGCCAGTTGTGTTGGAGAGCATTTCTGCGCCAACAGCTTAACGTCGCCATTAAGATTTCCATTTACGTCTCTGTAAACCCCACGAACAGCACCAGAACCATCTTTTGCTTTTACGAGAGAGTTTTCATTAACACCCTTAGGTAACTCAATACGATAAAGATGACGGGAGTGATCAATAGCGTCAAGAGCATCAATGCCGACATCGAGGCTCCTTTCACCCAAATCTAGCAACCCAGAAAAATCTTCAATAGAAAATCTTGGATTCATAAGATCAAGGTTGGAGAATTCATCACTATTAAGCTCAGTAACTTGAATCAAATCATTACCAGAAGATTCCATTATGACATCCTATCGCTAATCTTCTATATCCCAATGGTTATAGGATTCAAAGGCTCGTAGGTCAGCACATAAGCGTGATGCTTCAGCCTGAACTCTATCCTGGTCACAAACATAAAGTAAAACTTTCATAGGCTGTTTATATTTAAAGTCTGAATAAACATCAACATTACCAAGGCCAAACAAATGCTTATATACCTCAAGACCTAAAGAAGACCCAGCACCTACAAATACATTCTTATAAGCCTCTAGGTCTTTGGTTCTCGAAGAAGGCATGGTTAGAATAGCGAAATATCCAGGAATATTCATGTAACCATTTTCAAGATTGCCATCTGCTGGAACAGCGTCTTCAAAAGCCTTATAAAAGTCAACCGCATCCATTGGAGGCAAACAGCGAGTAAGGGCTTCTTCTTTTCTTTTTTCGGCTGCTTTTTTACCCTCTGCAGACTGCTGCATTTGGTCAACACGTTCACCGACGGATCTCTTTGCATTCTTCAAAACACCACAAGCTTTATCTTTAAACTTACTTGCCTGATCTGCCACGTCAATATTATGCTCCTCAGCAAGTTTTACAGCATCATCAACGATTTCAACAATGTCCTTTGTTGCTTTAAGAGCATCCTTTACCTGGCTAGCCGTAACCTTAATCCCCATCGAAAAAATCCTTTCTGGATGTATATGCTTTTGCAATACATTCTACACAAAAGCATATAAATGTATCCACAAGATAATCAAAGGTGTCGTGCTTAAGAAAATAATTGAACACAAATTACCACCGACTCGCAGAAAGCTCTGAACTCCTAGTTTTTTCTCCCTGCACTAGAACACAAAAATCTGTTTTGAACATTGATCAGGATTTTCTCGCCCTGCTATTGCTTCATATATCAGTTCTCAATCTAAACGAAAATATGTTACGATATCAATATGAATCTCTACAGCATACCGTCCAACACCTTTATCATAATACAGCAACCCGAAACACCAAACAAAACCTCCCTTAGTGTAGTGACCCCCAAAAGTTGAACCAAGCCCAATGAATGGGGGCATTTTTTATGGCAAAGCGCAGATACGAATTAAAAAAAGCAGTCGTTCTTGAATATTTTGAGCACGATATAGGTCTAAAACATTGGCCAAGAAATATGGCGTTTCGTCATCAAATATCAGGATATGGATTGAGCGCTATAAAGCTTTAGGTGATGAAGGGCTTCGCTCCACCAAAACACATAAAGTATATGACTTTGAGTTCAAAATGAATGCAGTTATGGATTATCTCGAATCCGAAAAGTCGCATAGGATTATATCAGAACAATTAGGAATCCTTAACCCATGTCTGCTGTGCAACTGGGTTAATATGTACAGAAGGTATGGTCCTGAAGCCTTAAGACCTAAAAAGCCCGGGAGAAGACAAGAGATGCCTTCAAAAGATAAGAAGAGTATTAATCTCGAGCAAAGCCAAGACGATAGTTCTTTGCAGGAAAAACTTAAAGAACTAGAAGAAGAAAACTACTGGCTTAGGATGGACAACGCAATTTTAAAAGAAGCGAGGAGGCTGCGTTTAGAGGAGGAAGCAAAGCTAAACGCAAAGCGTTGATTGTCCTCAGCCTCCGGGACCAATTTAAGCTCAAAGATTTGTTGTTTCGAATTGGTCTGTCTAAATCAACTTGTTATGGATGTAAGTCCAGAGCATTTTCCACCTATAAAGGTCAAGTCGGTAAGGTAGCTCCAAATCGACTTCATAGAAGATTTAAAACCTGCATACCTCATCAAAAGATAGTTACTGATACTTCTCAATTTATCTATTACGAAATCGACAATAAGAAACATAAACACACATTGAGGTTGTATCTGGATCCATTTATGGATCTTTATAACAGGGAGATAATTAGTTTTAGCATTTCTAAAGATGCTGGGCTTTATAGCATGGTTCCAGCACTACATGAGGCAATTGATAAGACATCAGACTGTAAGTATCGAAGGACCTTTCACACTGACCAAGGTTCGCTTTATCAGTCAGGGTATTACGCAAAGACATTAAAGAAGAATCGTATATTCCAAAGCATGTCACGTAAAGGAAACTGTCATGACAATTCCGTAATGGAGAACTTCTTTGGTCTACTAAAGCAAGAAATTTATTACGGTCATGACTTCTATAGTTACGAAGAACTTGAACAAACAATTATTATTTACATTCGCTACTACAATGAGGAGCGAATCAAAAGAAAACTTAACTGGTTAAGTTTAGATTGAGAAGTAAGGCCGCATAAGAAAACCCGCGACAGAAAACTATCGCGGGTAAAGGTCCAACTTTCGGGAATCACCACAAATTCCGAGCCCTTTTTTATATGTAGGATATCGAATGCTTACAATTCAAGATTCTTGAATGCATCAGGTACTTCCTTAAAGCCCTTAGACTTGACGGCCAAGATAATTAGACCAAGAATCGCCCAAGAAACACCTAATACATATGTCATGGTTTCAAATCCAGTGAACACATATGTCAAAATTGCAATGCCAATCCATGGACAAATGAGATATTTAACCCAATCGCCAAAGGACTTGCGGCAACCTTCCTTGACAAAGAAGAACCAAAATACTGCAAAGTTCAACATAATAAAGGAAGCCAAGGCACCAAAGTTTACAAGCGTTGCCAAATCAGCCATAGTCAAAATCAAGGAAAGAACTAAAGCAATGCAACCAATAAAGATTGCGCCAACCCATGGGGTCTTAAACTTAGGATGTACCTTACCAAAGAAGCTAGGGATAACCTTGTCACGACCCATACCATAAAGCAAGCGAGATGCTGCAAGCTGGGCGTTCATGATGTTAGCAATACCAATAGCAACAATATTAATAACAAGCATAATTTTTAAGAAGATATCGCCACCGATAAGCTGGCAACCATAGAAAAATGCATTATTCATATGGTCTTCATCCCAATTAAACCAGTCAGGCTGAATAAGAGCAGCCATATAAGTCTGAGCGATGAATACAACAATGATGATACCTAAAGCAATCAAGATACCGCGACCGATGTTCTTTTCAGGATGGTTGGTCTCTTCTGCCAAGGTGGAGATACCATCAAAACCCAAAAAATTAAGTGCTGCAATAGAAATACCAGCTGCCAAAAACTTAGCGTCCACTTCACCTGGCTGCCACAAAGGATCCATATTAAACTCGCCGGCACCACCGCCACCAATAATAAAGTTGCATCCCAATGCGACAAATGCAATAACTGCCAAAATCTCAACAATAAAGATAATGTAATCAATACCACGAGTCATGGAAATGCCACGAATCGTTACAAATGTATTAAAGACAACAAACGCAATAACCCACAAATACCAAGGACTGCCTGGAATCAGCATAGTGCCCCAGTTAGCAACCATAACGTACAGCAAAGCAGGCGTAATACAATAATCGAGTAAAATCAACCAACCGGACATAAAGCCTGCGTGCGGATGAATACCACGCTGTACATATGAATAAACTGAACCCGCAATAGGGAATCTGTTACTCATTCGCACGTAGCTCAACGCCGTAAATCCAATGGCAATAAAGCCTACGATATAGACCAACGTAGACATGCCTTTACCCTGGACACTTACGAGGCCCCAAATTGAGTGTGGCGCAATGATTACCATAAACAACACGCCATAAAGGACAACGTCAGTCAAGCCAAGTCCACGGCGTAACTCTTGCTTATAGCCAAATTGCTCCAAGCTAGCATTAGCGCCTTCTGCTTTACCCTTCATTGAGCCTCTCCTCTCTTTAATCTATCTATTAACCGTATTTATGGAATATATCACTGCATCACGCTAAAGTATTAAATTCTTATATTTTTTCTGCCAACGGTTGATTTTTAAACAAAAAAGCCCTGATATGCATCGCAACTACTCTCTACTCATTGTTTTTTTGAGTTTAGCAGCAACCGCTACACGCTATCAGGACTTAATGAAGATACTAAAACTAGTTTAATTTTTATTCAGGTTGAGGAACCATTGGGGCAAATTCACTTAGTTTAGGCGTTCCAATTCTCAAGCTCAGCTGAACTTCACAGGGCTTACACCCCTGAGAAATTTCAACATCACTCTGAACGGACATATACATATATGTCTCAACAGCATCCCAACCAGTAATACGCATGATTAAACGCTGCATTTCTTTACAACCACACATGACTGCCTCGTTATACTCTTGAGCGCTTGCATTCACATACCACTTATCACGTGTTTCAAGAACCGGCCAGTGAAGTTCAAAGTTTTTAACTAATGAAATTTGAACAATAATATCAGCTGGAATCTCAATACCTGTTCCGCAAAGCTCACCGTCTCCCATTGCAGCATGGACATCGCCCATTTGCAGCAACGCACCTTCCACACGTACTGGGAAGTATAGACGAACTCCTTTGGTAATTAACTTATTATCCATATTGCCACCATGAGGTCCAACATAGCCATCAATAACATCATCGCCATCAGGAGCAGTTCCAATAACGCCAATCATTGGATTGATTGGGAATTTAATCCCATTAAAGTCTGCGAAACCATCTGTAATAGGAATCTTTTTAGTTCGATAGTCCGTTCCCTCAAACAAAGGACCACAGTGATCATCCGTCGCAATTGTTCCTTCTTGAGCTATTTTAATATCCAGGATATCGACCACCAAAACGTCGCCCGGCTGTGCACCTTGAACGTACACTGGACCAGCGGCAGGATTAGCACCATCATAGCCATAGCATAAATCTTCCATGGTAATATCTTCCGAATCTAAACGATTTGAGAAGCAATCCTTGGTCTTAAACATTAATAATTCGCCAGGCACTGCAGTAGCACATGGTGCATTGTTTTTCGAAAAAGCATAGACCTGATCAGTAATAACCTGCATGGCATACCCCTTTGCGTGATTACGTTTGAACCCTAAAGAGCCGCAATATGTACAGCAATACGATTAGTCGATTGTACACTCATATAAATATAACTCGACTTTAGATTTGCTCACAAATGGAATTCCAAATTTCTCGTGTCCACAACGCTCAAAGCCATTAGCTTCACAAAACTCAAAATATGATTCCGTATCTGTACAAGCATAAAAGTTCTTAAATCCCTCAACCCTTAAGTATTCCTTGAAACGATTTAGCATCTCTTGTCCAATACCATTACCTGCATACCCTTCAGATACAACAAGGATTTGAGCTTCAGCATCAAAATGCCTACCACTCGTTCGAACAAGATTCGTATTAATGTCTTTAATTCGCTCGTTAATTACAGCATAAACCGGAGCCCCTAAGTGATGTTTCATGTCTTTTAAAACTTTGCGCGCCTGATTTTCATATACTGCATTTTTTTCGCCGTCAAGTCGACGACCTAATAAAAAACCAATGGGTACATCGCCATCAAGTGCAATACATGAAAATGAAGAAAAAGCCAACCGTTCCAGTAAATCATGCTCAGCCATAAGATTGCCAAGTGTTTTGGAATAGAACTGAGAATAGCCCCAAGCCTTATCCATAATATCGATAAGATACGGATAGTCAGAAAGAATATAGCTTCTATACGTAATTTCCCTGCTCATGCTCTTCCTTCTAAAAGTTAGTTCAAGTCATCGCCCAAGTAGCATACTATATTTTTTACTTAATTTCCGAACTGCATTATACACTTTTCAGCATATGTTACCGCTGCAACCGCATTCAATCGCAGCGGCAACTCCATACATATTTCGTACTTTTTATAACAATATTTTACTATCGTTTTATACAGTTGGTATTATGCCTGAAAAATGAAGCACAAGTGACACAATTGCCAGTGCTACGATAATAGCAGCAATAATCTTATCGTGCTTCTCGGGATGAATCGCTTTTTCACGTTGTTTTCCCCACCCAATGTACAATTAAACCAGGTGCAAATAAAATAGTTGTCACCATAATACCTGATAGTCCGCACGACCAAACTAAAAGACCGTATATACAAATCAAAGAGTCCCAAAGAATCGAGCAATAGCAAGCTTAGGAACATATTCACCATTAAGATGCTGGTTTTTCCAAGCTATCATCATACAATAGACGGCAGAGCAAACATAGAGAACCAAAATGGTGCATACTGCACATGTATAAGAAAACTGATATGTGCTTGCTGCAACAACCGATAAAATTAAGAACACCTACGTAATTGACGAGCTCGCCAATACTGTAACAATAGGTGCCCCATTTTTATTTGTTTTAGCAAATATAGGAGGAAATGAGCCTTGCCGAGCAGCTTCAAAAGGAGTCTCAGAAGCAATAATTGCATAGCCTAGCATAGCGCCAACCAGGGATAAGACGGCACCTAAATTAACAATGATTGCACCAATAGGACCAATAGTATATTCCAGGATTCCCGCCATAGATGGTGTTACTAACTCTGCCATCATTGAGCGAGGCATTACACCCAATGAAAGTAAAGAAATAAGCAGATACAATACAAAAACGGAGCAGAAACCAATTGATGTCGCGCGACCAACATCTTTTACATACTTAGCTCGTCCAGAAATTACAACAGCACCTTCAATGCCAGTAAAAACCCAAACAAGAGCAATCATAGTTGAAACAACCTGCGCCCCAAAATCAGGACCGTTTGACTCACCTCAAAAGTTATCTATGAAGACCGTAAAATCAATTTTTCCCAGTAGCGCAATAGATAGAACAAATATTCCTAGTGGAACCAGCTTAGCAAGCGTAACAATAGTGTTAATACCAGTTGCCTCTTTTACCCCTCGTGTTACTAAAAATGTAAGGAACCATAAAAATATACTTGCACAAATAATTGCTGGTGCGTTATTGCCAATCCTAAATACCGGAAAGAAATACGATAATGCACTAAACAGTAACAAGGCAAAACTTGTATTTGATAAGCAAGCACTAATCCAGTAACCCTAAGCCGAGTTAAAGCCTACATAATCACCAAATCCAGCTGCTGTATAGGCATAAATACCTCCCGTCAAATCGGGTCTCGCTTGGAAAGTCCATTAAAGACCATCATCAACGCAAAAACGCCAATAAAACAGAGAAACCAGCTCACGATAACAGCAGCAGTATTAGCACCTCCAACAGCCATATCTCCAGCAAGAGAAAAGATACCACCGCAAATACTCGCCGTTATTACCATCATGGTAAGCCTAAATAGACTTAGTCCATTAGGATCGATAATTCCGTTTTTTTACTACGGAGTCTGTCTTCTGTAAGTCCGTCATACTTGTCCCCTCTATGTGAAAGGGGCGTATCAGCTTTTGCCAACACACCCCTTAATAGACTTAACGTTTTCTTAGAAGCGCAAAGAGAGGCAAGATAATCCGCCATCAACCTTACGATACTCAGAAGTATCGACAGTAAGAGTTTTGTAGCCCAAATCCTGTACTGCTTTAAGAACGGTTGGATAACCCTCTGGAACAATTACTGTGCCGTTAATCCAAATACAATTTGCACCGTAAGCCTCTTCCTCAGGAACAATAACTTTGTTGTACTGAGCAAAATCTGGTTTATCAATAAACTCGCCGGATACTAACATGTTGCCATTTTCGAGATAATTAACGCCGGTCTTTAAATGAAGTACTTCTTCAAGTTCAACTTCTGAACACTCAAGGCCCCACTCATTCAAAATCTCTGTAAACTGACGAATCCCTTCCTCGTTTGTGCGAGCTGAACGCCCTACATAGAAGTGATCACCAACCATCATAACGTCACCACCATCCAAAGTGCCAGGTGAAACGATATGCTTTACATGCTCGTCATCAAAGAATCGACGGATGTATGGCTCGAGCTCGTCCTTCTCACCATTACGGGACTCTGCGCCTGGATTAGTGATGATAGCGCCACAACGAGTAATAACTGCTGGATCTTCAACAAAACAAGAATCTGGATATTCTTCCAATGCAGGCAAAACCGTTACATCCAAACCACAACGAGTCAAAGCGTCGATGTAATCATTATGTTCCTCAATGGCGCGTTCATACTGAGGGATACCATCATACGTACCACCAGAAATACCATCAGCAAGAGACCTACCTGGACGGCGGCAAATAATGTGAGAAAACTGTGTCATGATTAACTTCCTTTCCTAGAAGCTATATAGGTTTGTGATTTTCATCGCACGGCAAACAATCCGTCTTTTGATGTTTGCATTTATATCATAGATGTATATTGTATACAATATACATATCAAATTGAGAGAAAATGGTTTGTAAATGCAGGTATTCAATGAAACAATGTATAAAGAATGTTCTAGATATATTGAGGGGTATATTATGAGCGACCGATATCAGTCTTTAAAAGACCACGTATACGAATACATTGCTAGCCAAATTGATAATGGTGAGGTTAAAGCTGGCGACCGTATCAGCGAAAAAGATATTTGTGATGTTATGGGAGTATCTCGCACTCCTGTACGAGAAGCGCTTATTCAACTTGCGGGTGATGGATATCTTGATAACCTCCCCCGCCGTGGGTTTCGCGTTAGAGGATTCGACCAGCAAGCTGCATGTGAAGTCTTTCAGATTATTGGACCAGTTGACGGCCAGGCAGCCATGCTTGCATGCAGAAACTTGACACCGGATGATTTTTCGCAAATGCACTTCTTGGTTGATTCCATGGACATGGCAATTCAATGCGACCTGTTTAAGAAATACGATGACATGCAGCGTGAATTCCATGACAGTTACATTAATAAATGTGAGAACAATCGCCTCGTCGCTCTTGTTCGTCAGATGTATCGCCACCTCATTATGAGAGAGTATCATTCTGTTGATCGCGAGACCAATCGTAAACTGCTTCATAGAGCCAACGAAGAGCATAGACACATTCTTGAACTGCTCGAAGAAGGCAAAGCAGAAGAGGTCCGTGATTATATTCGAGACGTTCACTGGAATACAGACAACGCCCCGTTCACCACCTGGTAAATCCTAACATATCGCAAGAGCCCAGCCTTTTACAGTAATCCCAGGATTGAATCTTTTCCAATATATAAGGGACACCACAGTTTAAGCTGGGCTCTTTTATATATAGTGTACTGTTTTACTCAACACAGTATGCATATTGCTTATTCGCAATAGCACGCCTCACTACTTATTCAACGTAATTAATTTTGGCATTCTTATACAAGTAGTCACTTGCACATAAACGCTCTGCTACTTCCCTGAGCGCAAAACCACGACCAGTTTCTTCCATTTGCATGCGAACCGCTTTGGGATTCTGAGGATTTACAGAAGCACAAGCCTCCATGATATGCTTATCTTCAACTTTAAGCTTCTCATGTCGGTAAATTGCATCCAGACAATAGCCCTGAACCAACATCTGACGAACCTGAATCATAAGCATCATATTGAACTGCTGCGCGCCGCCCTGCATTTCTACGAACTTATCCCAAGTAATACCCTGTGCTGCAGCCTGCTCTTGCATATTCTTAGACAAAACAGCAGCGGTTGCCTCGTAAGCCTCGTCAGAAATCTTTCCCTCAAAACGAGGAACCAAAGCCTCTGCAGCCACGCCACGACAGTACTGGTCGTAGGATTCATGACGCTGCTCATCTATACTATGAGCAATATCATTCTTAAGCTCTTTTAATGTCTTAAACATTGGAAAGAAGCTTGCAACCCATTCGTCATTAATCTCTGGGATAACTTTTTCTTGTGCAGCTTCAATGGTTACAGTACACTCAACTTCTTCAGTTTTGAGCTCACCCTGCTCGTCATAACTTGGAGCATCAAACGTGAACGTTTTGGTTTCTCCTACGTTCATACCAATGATTTGCTCTTCAAATCCATCAGGCATAAATCCTTCACCCGTAATATAGGTGCGCTTCTCCATGCTTAAACCTGTCATTTCTTGACCGTTCATGAAAGCCTTCATACTGATAGAGCAGGCATCACCTTTGGCTATTGCATGTGGCTCACAATCCTTATACTCTGCAAACTGCTCAGCCATCTGCTTAATCTGACGATCAACAGCCTCGGTATCCTCAGTGTATTTTTCAACAGTAATTTCAACTGGTTCATAAGAAGTCAACTCGTATGCTGGCTTAACAGGCACAGGTAGCTCAAAGGCAAATTCGCTGCCTCGAATTAATGCGCTCTTAGGCTTAGCTAAAGGAACGAATGCAGGAACCAAGCCTTTTTTGTCAATAGCAAAAGGAACCAGATACTCAACAACGTTGTTAGCAACAATGCTATCTAAGTCCTTAATACCTAACTTTTCTTCGGCAACTTGTGCTGGTGTTTTACCGGCTTCTGGTTGCAAACCATTTTGCTGAGCAAAAACGATACTGCAGGTATCAAAAGCCTTGTTTACTTCTTCGATACTTGCAACAACGTCGAGCAATACAAGATTACCCTCAACGCTTTTTTGATTGACCTTCATACGTCCCTCCTGCACCACAGCTATACAAATCTGCAGATAATTAGATATTCACATTTTTTGATTTTACCATGATGAAGCAAACTCGCGAGCTCAATCCATCAACGTTAAAGCTTTATTCGTAAGCTTACACTATAGGCAAGACCAGACTAACACTCATTTTATATATAAGATATCTCTTTCTTTTGAAACACCAGCGAA
>RCNH01000652.1_pt1 | contig 13531 bp, 8 predicted proteins | sample 2041161 | NCBI WGS metagenome assembly RCNH01 (sample SAMN09708215, study PRJNA481090) | Feces metagenome, whole genome shotgun sequencing project. | biome: feces | host: Leptonychotes weddellii | place: Antarctica: Sion Island | collected 2010-03-01 | reverse complement strand
ACCGCACAATCGTTCGCCAACGACAACATGTACACTGTAAACTATGACGTTGTCGTTCCCGAGTACGGTACTTTCCCCATGTCGCAGGACTACTGGAAATTCCCCAACACCTGGATTGCCGACGCCGTGAACCTCAGCATCGAGGAGATGTTCGCATGGATTGTTACCTCGCCCTCTCTCGACTCGGGTTGGAGCTACTGCGGTAAGGTCGACAAAGACTCTTCTCGCTACGGCAAGAGCGTTGTCCGCAAGCGCATCGATATGGGCGAAGGCGTCACACTGCTCAAGGACACCAACAACTCGACGGTAGACTTCATTCCCGAATCGAAACCCACACTGATGTAGTCTGTCCGATGAGAGACAATGTTATCGAATGCAGTCACTTGACCCATTATTATGGGAAGCGACTCATTTACAGCGATTTAAGTTTTAATGTACCAAAAGGCAGAATACTCGGCCTTTTGGGCAAAAATGGCACGGGTAAAACCACGACCATCAACATCCTGAGTGGCTATCTGAAGCCCTATTCGGGCGAGTGTCGCATCTTCGGCGAGGAGTTGCACCACATCACCCCGCAGACCCGTCAGAAGATAGCACTGCTCATCGAGGGACACGTGCAATACTCCTACATGACCATCGAGGAGATTGAGAAGTTCTACGCGCCGTTCTATCCGCGCTGGAATCGTGATGCCTACTACGGTCTGATGGAGAAACTCAAGGTGGCACCCCGTCAGCGCATCTCGCGCATGTCGTGCGGACAGCAGTCGCAGGTGGCTCTGGGTCTTATTCTGGCACAGGACGCCGAGCTGCTCATTCTCGACGACTTCTCGATGGGGCTCGACCCCGGTTACCGCCGTCTGTTTGTGGAGTATCTGCGCGACTATGCCCGTGCCGAGGACAAGACCGTGTTTCTGACCTCGCACATCATTCAGGACATGGAGAAACTCATCGACGACTGCATCATCATGGACTACGGCCACATCATGGTGCAGATGCCCGTCAGGGAGCTGCTCTCCACCTTCGGACGCTACACCTTCTCCACACCGCAGGACTCGCTGCCCGACATCGAGGGTTGTTACCATCCGCAGGTGGGCCGTCAGGGAGCCGAGCTCTTCTCGTTCGAATCGAGCGAAAAGGTGGCCGAAAGACTCCGACAGGCAGGCATTACGTTCGGGGAACTGACTCGTGAAACTCTCAATCTGGAAGACGCATTCATCGGTCTGACAGGAAAATATTGACAACTATGGAAAAAGCCATTTTCTATAAAGAGTGGATTAAGATGCGCTCCCTGCTGCCGGTGCTGGCCATCGCCCTCATCGGTATCACGGCCTACGTGCTGTTGCGCATCGACCGCGCCGTCACCCTCAACGGAGCACCCCATTTGTGGCAGATTATGCTCGACAAAGAGGTGGTCTTCATCGAGATGTTGCGCTTCGTGCCGCTGGTGGCAGGTCTGCTGCTCTCACTCACGCAGTTCATTCCCGAAATGTTGCACAAGCGTCTGAAGCTGACCCTCCATCTCCCCTACTCACAGCACCGCATGATTCTGCTCATGGCGGCAATGGGATTGGGTATCCTCACCCTGCTGTTTGCCATTCAGGCACTGATGGTGTGGGGCTACTTCCACACCCTGGTGACCGATGAGCTGACCTCACGCGCGCTGATGACCGCCATGCCGTGGTGGCTGGGCGGACTCGTGCTCTACATGCTCTGCGCATGGATATGTCTCGAACCCACACGCTACCGCCGCGGTATCTATATCGTCATCACGCTGGGCATCTGCCGTATGTTCTACCTCAGCGATGTTCCCCAGTCCTACGACGGTATGCTGCCGTGGATTATCGTGTTGATGGCAGGTGTTTTCTTCCTGCCCCTGTTGTCGGTACGCCGCTTCAAAGAGGGCTGCCAGGATTAACCCACTTTACAGATTTTTTTGACTTATGATTAAGATTATCAAAACAGGTGTCGTCGTTCTGGCTTGCGGTCTGTTGGCGTGGCTGCTTCCGTGGTTGCTGGCCTTTCTGACCACCAATCCTGTGTGGCACCCCTTCACCCTTTACAGTTGCATCGTTCATTCGTTCGTATCACTCGACTATGACGAGAACGGCAATGTGATGAGCCGCGACTTCAACGGCAATATCTACAACGAAAGGCAGACCGACAGCGTGATGCCCATGTTCTACTATCGTCAGTTGGCTGCCGACGGACGCTTCCCATCGACCATCGAGGGTGTGGCTGTCACGCCGCACGATGCCGAGCGTACGGGATTTATCTTCCGCACCTCGCCTTCGGATATCAACCGACCCCAAATCGGACTCTACCAGTTGCTGGAGTCACATCCGCGCAGACTGGAGTTCGACGCCCCGTCCGATGTGTTCCGCATCACTGACGAGGGTATGGAGTTTGTCGATATGGCCTCCAACTCAATTGACACGGACAAAAGCCTGCGTTTCACGACCGCCCTCAAGGAGGCCGGTTTCCGATTCCCAGCCCGTCTGGTGGCCGGCAACGCATCGCTGAAGAAGGACTACGATAACGGATATTTCATCATTGACGATGCCCGAAAGGTATTCCACCTGCGACAAGTCAACGGACAGCCCCGTGTCATCGACACCGGTCTTCCCGCATCGCTGGACATCACCAACATCTTCGTTACAGAGTATCCCGACCGCCGTCACTATGCTTTCCTGACGGACAGCAAGGAGCGTTTCTATGCCCTTGACGCGGAGGATTATTCGCTGCATCAGATTCCTGTCGGCAGGTTCAACCCCTCGACCGATGCGATGATGATTATCGGCGATATGTTCTACTGGACCATCACTCTCCAGCGCGCCAACGACGAGCGACTCATGGCAGTCAATGCCCGTGACTACTCCCTGGTGGATTTCCATATGCCACGCACCCGGGTCACCTCCGCGGAGCGTTGGGCGGAGTATCTCTTCCCCACGGCACTGGGCTTCACCTCTTCGAAAGATGCCTTCGTGCGTCCGCGTCTGGCACCCTACTCCCTCCATTCATTGTGGTTGGGAGGTGTGCTGGCCCTCGTCTATGCCCTTATTCACCGCCGCCGCTTCCGCACCCACATCGGACAGACCATCGGACAAACCCTCGCCATCTTCGCGCTGGGTATCTTCGTCTTCCTGCCCCTGTGGATATTGGGACACGGCAAATAAGTAGGATACAGACTCCGATATACTGAAAAATCACCCCCGACCACAGAGTTATGGTTGGGGGTGATTGGTATATGGGGAGAAAGTTTCCTCTCAAGTGTCATTCGGGTGTTCTACTCGACTTTCCAATTATCAAAAGTCTTCTGTCGATACCCGTAACTGGTCGTCCAACTTATTGATTATTTTCCACTTTAGATTGTCGGCAACAGTTCCTTGTTTACATGTTAAAAAAAGTCGGAGTCTGAATATAGACTCCGACTTTTTCTGCGATATAGTGGGCACTATTGGTTTCTATCAAAGAGGAACCAGCCCTTACCCTTCTTGTTGATGACATAGAACGGTCGGCGTCCACCCGTCTTGGCTCTTACCACTATATTCTCATCGTGGAACGAACGCAACATGTTGGGCAACGTACGGCTGTTCAAGTCGGCATCGGGACGGAACATATCATTGGGATTGCACTCCAAATTAGGATTCGAGAACAGAATCACATCCTTGCCAATGACGGAATGCGTATTGATGTAAGAGGTCCAGTCGTGAGGGAAGGTCGTGAACTCCCAGTTACGGTCCTTATTCACCTCAATGGTCTTCATGAAGCCCTGATTCATGGCCTCTTGAATAAACAGCGGTGACATATTACCTCTCGAGCACTTACCTGTGTTACGGTCGATGTTGATAAAGTAGTGGTGTCCGGCGCCCTTGTCGAGGAACTCGGTAGCCGCTGTAGGATTGTTGTCAATCTTTGAAACCGAAGCACCGATGAGTTTCAAGTTATTGGAATTGTCCAACTCGATACCCGTAATGCCCTCCAGGATATTGGTTTTCCAAGTAATACGGCGATTTTCATTGACGATGGGCACATTTTCCATATACTGTATGTCGCTGTTGTCCTTATTCATGATATAGAATGTAGCCGTCAGATTGGGAATATCAAGGCGATAATACCCCTTGAACTCCTCCTCTGCTCCCTGACGGAAGACACCTGCATCGAATTTACTTACGATAAGACGCTTCTCGATGGCAGTACCCTCCACCACACTGAGGTCGTCCTCTGTCTGAGGCTGGAACTTGAGCCACTCATGGTTATCGGGATTAATGACAAAGAACACGCGTGTCTCCTGCATGGCCGGAATAAAAATGTTGTTCTCGGCGAAGAAGGTGTTGAGAATGGTCTGGCGAATGGTACGCTCGTTCAACTCCTGGTCGATCTTGAAGTCGGAGAAGAATTCCCCCGTCCACGAAACCTTCATGCGATCCTTGGTCAGTTTCTCATAACGGGTCACATAAGAAGTATAGTTGTTGGGGTAGGTCACGAACTCCCAACCACGGTCACGGTTCAGCTCGATAGCCGTCATGAAGCCCTGGGTCATAGCAGCCTGCCACAAGGCCTTCGACATGGCGCCGCGCTCGAAGAAGGGGGCATCGGTACCTCTCATGAATTTTACCTCATAGTGGCTCGGACGACCCTGCATAAAGTCATCAACAGCAGTGGAGTTGTTATCGAATGACACCACGGCTCCCTCCTGCACCTTTAGAGACACTTCATCGGTCGCGGGGTCATACTGCAGACCCTTCACACCCTCAACAGGATTCTCCCAATCGAAGGTATAGAAACCCATATTGAATTTCTGCACGGACTCGGCGACAGGTTTATAAGCCTTGTAATCCGCCTTATTCAGCGACAGGAACTTGATGTTGCGAGCCTCATAGTCTATCTCGTAATATGCACAGAAGACACCGTCCTTATCGCGAATGACACCGGTGTTGAGTTGCTTCTGACAGAGCTTGTTCCAGAAAATCAGCGATGCACTCTCCTCCTTATCGAGCAACCGCACAGGGTCGGTTACATTCACAATATTCTTGTTGACCACAATGTCTTTGTCGAGGACTGCATAAAACATATCATCTCCCGAGGTGAAATACAACTCGATATCGTTAACCGAGGTCTCCGACAGCGAGGGAACACAAATCACATCGAGCGACACACCGCCGTTGGCACGTGCAGCAGGCTCCACCGGATTTTTGAGATTGACAACCACACCCTTGCTCTCTCGAAAACCCCACGACTCATCTTCCTCACCGGCCTTGGCGTTCAACGAACCCTTGGTGGTGAGCATGCCGGACTTAAGCTCTACACGCGACAACTTCGCAGGGTCGAAACCAGTGAAAGGCTCGATGTTGATGGTCAGTTTGGTGGTCTGTGCCACCAGATTCATCCGCACAGTCGCTTCTTTCTGATAAGCTCCTCTTGCCGAGTAGACCATTGTTGACATATCGAGTCTGCCATCGACATACTTCTGCTCCGACAAATCGACCTTAACAGCCGCAGCGTCGGCATCAATTTCCGTAGCGGGATAGACGGCCGTCATACCGCAACCCTCCTCCAAACCAAAGGGAAGGTCTCCGTTAATCACTGCCGAATTACCATCAGCACTCACCGACTTGATGGTGAAATACTTGGGCGAGTGTACACCGTCAAAAAAGACCGACACTTCCTCCCCCACTTTCCAGGCGGCCTTGATGCCGTCGTTGACCGCCGACTGGTCAATGGAGATATCCATGAACTTGACAGGCGGTATCTCATTATCAGGAGTACAAGCCACCGCAGCAGCCAGTAATGACATGCAGCATACCTTCTTCCATCGATTAATAATATTTCGCTTCATAATTCAAATAAACGGTTAGATTAGTTCAATTTTTCGGACTCCACATCCTGCTTGTAAACTCTCCACAGGCCGCGCACGATATCGTCCATGCAACCCTGTGCCTCGATATCCTTCTGCACAGCCACATTGTTTGACAGAATCAGCTTTACGGCGTTCTCCAGCGTCCAGTTCTTGTCTTTCAGAATCTGAGACGAACAGTTGAACTTACGCCAGAAATCGCCATCATAACGACGCAACCATGCGATGAAAATACCCGAATCGCAATAGGGATTCAACCAGGGATGAGGCGCTGCATCGGGATTCTCGGTCTGGTCCTCGGCCTTGGCCACAGCACTCAATGCACGTGAGAGTCGTTTCTCTTCGCTGAAACCACGGCAGATGATACGAGAAGCATCGGCACCGCCCTCAACGAAACAATAATGGTCGGCATTGCTGTTCGTGCTGATACCCACCTGCATGGTGTGGGTCAGCTCATGGTAGCATACACCAATCAGCTCATCACGACCGGCCTCATAGTCACCGTTCAACAAGCCCTTCACATGGTTTTGGCTCACGCACATAATCGTTTTATCATCCTCCCAGGTAACATAGGCCAAATAGCCCGAAGGTTTGAACTGACACTCCAGTTTCTTAAGTTTCACATAGGGGTCTTCAACATTGAACCACATGGCACCACATATAGTTTTGAGCATATCCTCGCAGAATTTATAGGGGGGATTGCCCAAAATTTTGTAGTAGAGGTCACTTTCGGAAGTACCCTCAATCTCGTTGTACATCTGCCATTGCGGGAGGACCATCTCTTTGAAGGAGATTTCCTTGCCGTACTCGACATTACGGATTTCCAGCCCCTTGACATCGCCCACACGACAGGCATCGCTATACACACGCTCCCCCTGCTCATCACACCAGATGCTGCGGTAAACGACATCTTCGGGGTTGGCGGTAGCCACCGTAATACGATTGTAGGCCTGGGGAAAATTCTTGTCACGCAAAATCTCAGTGGTGAGAGGTTTGCCACTGATGGTGGTCAGCGTCACCTCTGTACCCAAAAACTTGGCATCAAGCTCCTCATCCACGGGTTTCCAGTTCACGAACAATTCCTGATAACGGGCATCGTAGAGTGCCTCATCAATTTTCACTACACTCTTTATACCACAAGAGTCACAACCGACTGCCGATAGTAACAATGACAGACAGCCGACAGCCATACATTTGCGAAAAAAGTTATTGAATTTCATTTTGCTAGCGTTTTAGGTCAACTCCGACAGACGGCCTGCCTGCCGGAGTCAATGATTAGGTTCCTATTCCAAAGTTTCAGACTCGACATCCTGCTTGTAAGCTCTCCACAAGCCTCTCAGGATATCATTTTTACAACCTTGTTTCTCAATCTCATCCTGAACATACTTGTTGTCGGCGAAAATCAACTTCACAGCCCCCTCGAATGTCCAGTCGTTGCTGACCAGAATCTGAGTCGAATAGTTGAACTTGCGCCAGAAGTCACCGTCGTAACGGCGCAACCACGCCATGAAGAAGCCCGAGTCAGAATACTGGTTCAACCACGGGTGGGGAGGATTCTTGGAATCAGTAGTCTGGTCCTCGGCTTTGGCAACAGCACTGCGCGAACGGTCGAGACGTGCCTGCTCGCTGAAACCTCCGCAAATCAGACGCGAAGCATCAGCACCACCCTCAACATAACACTGGTGGTCGAAGCTGTTCGATGAACTGACACCCACCTGCATGGTGTGGGTCAACTCGTGGTAGCATACACCAATCAGCTCATCACGCGCCTCTTCAAAAGGCGATGAGAGCAATCCCTTCACATGACTCTGACTCACACACATGATGGTTTTGTCACCCTCCCAAGTAACGTAGGCCAAGACATCGGAGGGCTTAAACTGACACTCCAGCTGCTTGAGCTTGACATAGGGGTCACGCTCGTTGAACCACATGGCTCCACAAATGGTCTTGAGCTGTGCCTCGCAGAAATCATAGGGAGGATTGCCCAAAATCTTGTAGTAGAGGTCGCTTTCGGGAGTACCCTCCACATGGTTGGACATCATCCATTCGGGCATGTGCATATTCTTAAAGCTCACCTCACGGCCATACTCTACATTTTGGATTTCGAGATTGGCCACCTCATTGAGTTTGCAATAATCACTGTAAATACGCTTGCTATCCTTGTCGCGCCAGATACTGCGATAAATCACACTCTGCGGACTCTTGGTTGCCACTACCGTGCGGTCATAGGCCTGCGGGAAGTTTTTGTCACGCATAATTTCGGTGGTTACCACCTTGCCGCTATGCGAGGTGAAGGTCACCTCCGTACCCAAAAAGCTGCCATCGAATTCCGAAGCCACACTTTCCCAGACCAAGGTCAACTCCTTGTAGCGTGCGTCATAGTACGCTTTCTCAATAGCGACAATATCGGCATCGCTGACTCCGTCGACAGAGGGTCGCATACCCTGTCCGTTGAACGGGTCGCCCTCGGAGCAACCTGTAATGTTTAATCCAGCAAATGCCAAAAGCATTATACCTAGAATATTTTTCATAACATCAATGTTTTATGTTATCGATTCAATTATTTGTCACCGACCTCGTGTTGGTACTCCTCCCACAAATCGGACACACTGTATTCCTTGCCCAAAATGTGTTTGACGGCTCCGTCAAATGACCAAGGAACGACCTCAAGGGCCGAACGATTGAACTTTTTGATAAAGTCGGCATCCTTGGTGCGCTGCAACCAGTAGAGGAAGAATCCCGTAGTGCGATATCCGTCGTCGTAATTACCGCCACGCGGACGGTCCTCGGCCGTGAAGCAACCGTTGGCCACTCTCACCGCATCGGCCATACCCTCGATAAACGCCCAGAAGGTGCGGTTTGTCCCGTAGGTTCCGATACCCTGCGGCTCGAGTTGAAAGGCATGTGTCAGCTCGTGGAACAATACGCCCCGAGTCTCATAGTCGAGACGTGCGGTGTCGCGCTTAGCAAACGAATGCTCGATATGACGGGTGCTGTACCACACCGACACATTGCCGTTACCGCCGCCTTTGGCCGATACACCGTCGATATCATCAATCTCATAGTGCAACTCACGAACCGGCGTAATCTTGTCATCGGGCGAATAATAGAGGGTGTTGAGCACATCGCGCGCCTTGTCGGCAATGTAGGATTCGGGGTCGGTAATGATGTGATGGTATATCTTCGAACCCAATGTCTCGGGTGCCTTATCTTCGAAGAATATCTCACCTACATCATAACCCGACCACTTATCCCTTTCATTGACAATTATCCCATCGGTCAGCGAATAGGGCTTATCCTGTGCAGCAAGGCCACGCTTGCGGTTGGGCGATGCTCCCATGACAAATTCTATTTCGCCGCCGGCAAGAATATCGTCATGTGTGATATACATCTTGTCGTAGCGTTTACCGTTGAGCTTCACCGAACGCACATAGCGCATCTTGTCGCTCACACCCGGAGCCTTGATGACAAACTTGCGACCATTGGGCAGCGAGAGTTCCTGATATGGCATATAGGGCGCACCCAGCACATATTCATTGGTCCCCGGAGATACGGGATAGAAGCCCAGAGACGAGAAGATATACCAAGCCGACATCTGTCCGCAGTCGTCATTGCCACTCAGACCTTTGATATCGTTCTTGTACATACGGTTAAGAATCTCGCGCACCCAATACTGGGTTTTCCAGGGCTGCGAACTCCACGCATAAAGGTAAGGAATATGGTGGCTCGGCTCATTGCCGTGGACATATCCGCCCAGGATGCAGTCGGCCGTGATATCCTCATGATGCTCGTAATACTTAGAATCGAGCTGCATGGTGAAGAGCTTGTCAAGACGCTCGACAAACTTCTTGTCACCACCCATGAGCGTCATCAGACCCTTGACATCGTGAGGCACATGGAAGGTGAAATTCCACGAATTGCCCTCGATGAAACCTTCACCCGAAGTGTGCAGGGGATCAAACGGGGTTTTGAATGCGCCATTGGCTTTACGGGGTCTTGCAAAACCGATGCTGCGGTCGAATACATTACGGTAGTTCAATGCGCGGCGACGGTACTCGTCGGCAATCTTTTTCTCGCCGGCCAAAAGTGCCACCTGATAGATGCACCAATCATCGTAGGCATACTCCAGTGTAGTGGAGGCCGATGTACCCGAATCGTTCATCGGTACATAGCCCAACCACATATAGTTATCCAGCCCCTCATAGTAGGGAACCTTCGAAGTCTTAATCATGGCACGGAGTACCTCGTGAATATCGACATCGGCACCCTTTACCACAGCATCGGCCAACACCGAAACCGAGTGGTAACCACTCATGCACCAGTTCTCATTGGCCATGTGGCTCCAAACGGGCAACATACCATGAACACTCTGCTGTTGATGACACAACATCGACTGCACCATATCGCGATTCTGCTCCGTTTTCATGAGATTGAGCAAGGGGTGCTCCGCACGATAGGTATCCCACAAAGAGAAGATTGTGTAGTTGGTAAAGTCCTCCGCACAATGGATATTGTTATCCAGACCGCGGTAACGGCCATCGACATCAGTATAAACCGACGGATTAATCATCGTGTGGTAATAAGAGGTATAGAACATTGCCTTCTGATTCTCATTACCCTCAACACGAATGGAGGAGAGCTCCTTCTCCCATGCATGTGCGGTCTGTGAGGCAATCTCATCGAAACTGCGTCCTCCGACCTCGGCTTTGAGGTTGGCCACGGCACCATCGGTACCGACAGACGACAATGCCACTTTTACCTCCAAATCGGCATCGTGACGGGTGTCAAATTCAAAATATGAAACCACCTTGCGACCTGCCATTTCGGGAAAGTTGTGATTCATATCAAATCTGTGCCAAAAGCCGCTGTATTTCACAGGTTCCAAATCCTTATAGCCGTAGTTCTTTATCGGTTTGGAAAAGGAAATTGCAAAATAGGTGTAGTTTGTACGTGCCCAACCGTTGGTGATGCGGTAACCGGTAACCAACGTATCGTTTTCGATTCTGACGGATGCCCAAAGGGTCTTACCGTCGTAGTTGTAGATACCGTGATTGAGATCCATGACTACACGACCCTCACGGCTGTCCTTGGGATAAGAGTACTTATGGACACCTACTCGGGGTGTGGCGGTCAGCTGAACCTTCACACAATAATCGTCAAGTTCGACCGAGTAGTAGCCGGGGCGTGCAACCTCGTTGTCGTGGCTATAACGCGAACGGTATCCCGTTTGGGGAGCTTCTGCCTCACCGGGTTTGAGCTGCAACTCTCCGGTGGTAGGCATCAGCAGAATATCTCCCAAATCGGAGTGGCCCGTGCCGCTGAAATGTGTATGGCTGAAACCCACAATCGTGGGGTCATCGTAGCGATAGCCGGCACAATACTCATACGCCTTTTTATTGTAGGCACCATTGATATTGTGGGGCTGGCAGTCGGTGTCGGGACTCAATTGCACGAGTCCGAACGGATAGCACGCTCCGGGGAATGTATGTCCCATACCGTTGGTACCTATCATAGGATTGACATAAGAGCTTTGTGCAGCCACGCTCATCGCAGCCATACACTCCACTGCCAATAGAATATGTTTTAGTTTTTTCATTGCTTGAAATCAATTATTACGACTACCAGCCGGGATTCTGAACCAGAGTCGGGGTTTTGGCAATCTCATTACTATTGATGGGGAAGAAGTAATCACGGTAGGAGAACTTGCGCACCAGCTGCCGCCCCTCCACACGCTTCATCTTATAGGTCTTGCCGTCGATGACCACCTTTCCGTTGACATCGGGCATGGGAATCATGCCATGGATATAGTGCTGGGTCTGGGGATACTCACCAAAACCTCTATCGAACCATAACTGTGCGCGCTCGTCACCGTCACCCGACAGACCGAGATACTGCGACTCCTTAATCAGCTCTGATGACAAGGTGGGAATACCCTTGTAGCGAAGATCGAAGAATCGGTTGTTCTCGTAGAACAACTCCACACGACGCTCGCGGTTGATGTACTCTCTGCGCAACTCCTTACTCGATGACAGAGTCTCGGGAACAGGGACCATAAACGAACGCTCGCGAATCTCGTTCAACAGACGCGGCACCTCGGTAGCGGCCTGAGGATCGTCGTTTTCGTTCAGCGCATCGGCATGAATAAGCATGATTTCCGGCAGACGAATCAACGGGAAGAACAGACCCACGACACTACCCTCCTTGTCATAGTTTTCAAAAATGAACTTGCGCAACGCATAACCCGTACGTGTATGCTTTCCATCACGCAATGTCGAGTGGTTGATGGGGTCTTTGCCACCCGGCTGGGGTGAGTAGACAATGTTCTGATAGATGGAACCAGCGAAAATCACGTCACGGTAGAGACGAGGGTCGCGGTTGACATATGGGTTCTCGTCGTCATAACCACCGGCCTTGGCCTCGCGGCTGAAGATGCTGTAACCCTTACCATCGACGATGAACTCATACTGGTCGACCTGCTCCTGGGTAGGCTGATTACGGGTCTGACCGCCAAATTCGGCACGGTCGGGAAGATTGTCCTGACACCAGCGCGAGTCCTTACCGCCCTTAAGGGTGAGGATAGCTTCCGTACGATAGAAATCCACATCCTGAAACATGAGACTCAAACGCTTGTAAACGGTTCTGCCCGACTTCGAACGCTCGTCAATGTCGTCGACAAAATCCTCCTTGCCATACTTGTTGTAGAGCGAATAGCGCGAACCGCATTCGGTGAAGAACTCGTTGGTGGCATCGAGCACAGCCTTCCAGCGTTCGGGCTTGTAAACCTTGTATTCCTCGGCACCCACACGGGTATCGTTGTTACCCAGCGGAGAGACACCATTCTCACCACCATTGTAGAGAGGTTGTGCGGCAATATATCGTACCATAGCTTTCAGCGCCAGGCACGCACCTTTGTCTATACGACCGATTTCCTTACCCGACAACTGTGCAGGAAGCACTGCCGCAGCATCGTCGAGGTCCTTACACATCTTTTCCACACTCGCGTGCACCGATTCGCGGACAGCATAATTCGAAGCCGGCTCGTCGGGAGAAGCAAGACGGTCCATGTAGACCATTTCGCCATGCCAACGCAACAGCATATAGTGGTAGTAGGCACGGAAGAAACGGGTCTCGGCCAGACGCTGCTTCAAAAGGCCGGGTTTCGACGGGTGATCGGGAGTGTGGTAGTGTTCTACACCCCACAGAATCTTATTAGCCTTACGGATAACCTGATACTGCTGCCACCACCAGTTGCCACCGTTGACCTGACCGATGGAAGAGGGGTCGGCACTTAACTCACCATTGAGAATCTTGAAGGGGGCATCACTGTCGGCCTTATTGAACTCCAACTCGTCACACAATGTACCCACACTGTGCGAATAAATGATATTTAATCCCGCCGAACGAGAATACATGTCGGAATAGAGCTGAGTGACCAACTTATCCACTTCGGTAAACTTGGCGAAGACATCTTTCTCTTGCTGTTTACCGTCGTCCTGTCGGTCGAGGTAATCCTCACACGAAGTGAGCGAGACCACCCAAAGGGCCGACATTAATATTTTTGATAGGATATGCAAAAGTTTCATAATGCTTATCTTATTATTAGAATGTTACGTTTACACCAAAATTGATAACTCGCTGGATAGGATACCATGTACCGTCACCATCCTTGGTCTCGGG
>RCNH01000651.1_pt1 | contig 13532 bp, 12 predicted proteins | sample 2041161 | NCBI WGS metagenome assembly RCNH01 (sample SAMN09708215, study PRJNA481090) | Feces metagenome, whole genome shotgun sequencing project. | biome: feces | host: Leptonychotes weddellii | place: Antarctica: Sion Island | collected 2010-03-01 | reverse complement strand
AGCAGGACTGGCGTTTCTAAAAGGTCGTTAAAATTCACCGGGTTCTCCCGAATTTTCCTAAAATCATCAAAAAACACTTCATTGTCATAAATATTCTGTTTTGACATATATTTCTCCTTCCAATGTTTACGATACAACCTTTCATTACATCTGTTCGGATAAGTCAAACTGTCTGGAAAATCAACACTCCCGATCTATTGGCATTTGAATCGGCATCATCTTTACGAGCATACCGCCTATACTCCATACAGAGTATAGGCGGTATGCTCGGTAGGAGAGAACTCCTAAAACCTTTTTTGAAAACTTCCCTACAAGGCATACACGAATGTCTGCCCATTTTAATTTACTGGTTCAGTAATTTTTCCAACGCTGCTACTTTAAGGCAGGTACAAAATACATCCATAGCCTTTTCCAGTTCCTCTACCGGCGGCAGGCTGGGGGCAATCCGAATATTGCTGTCCTGGGGATCCACGCCGTAGGGGTAGGAAGCACCTGCAGGTGTCATCTCTACGCCTGCCTGCTTGCACAGCTCCAGTGCACGCTTCGCTGTACCGGGCATGGTGTTGCAGCTCACGAAATAGCCACCGACAGGTTCATACCAATTTGCAAACCCGCAGGGCTTGATCTGCTGCTCCAGGGTATCAAAAACAACCTGAAACTTAGGTGCAAGGAAGGATGCGTGGATCTTCATCAACTCAATGGTGTGGGCCTTGTTCTTCAGATACCGCACATGTCTCAGCTGGTTTACTTTATCGTTGGAGATCATCTGCACACCAAACAACTTCGTAATGTAATCAATATTCGCCTTTGATGCGGCCATGGCAGAAAATCCGCCGCCTGCAAATGTGATTTTGGAGGAAGATGCGAACTCATAGACCATATCCGGGTTGCCGGCCTGTTCGCACAGAGAGAGAATATCCGGGAAAGGAATGTACTCTCCGCTGAATTCATGGACACAGTAGGCATTGTCCCACATGATTGCAAAGTCTGGTGCAGCGGGCTTCAGTTCCGCAAAGCGGCGAACCGTATCATCGGAGTAAATAAAGCCATCCGGATTTGAAAACTTAGGTACACACCAGATTCCCTTCACTTGAGGATCTTTCACTAGCTCCTCTACTACATCCATATTAGGGCCTGTAACCGTCATAGGCACTGTGATTAATTCTGCTCCGAAAAACTCAGTGACACGGAAGTGACGATCATACCCCGGACTGGGACAAAGAAATTTTACAACCTCTTCCTTGCACCAGGGGCGCTCACTGTGCAGCAAGCCATGGGTATAGGCACGGGAGATAATGTCGAACATAAAGTTAAGGCTGGAGGCACCGCCAACAAAGATATTCTCTGCTTTGCAGTCCAGTACATCCGCCCAGTATTCTCTTGCAATAGGCAGTCCGGCCAGTTCCCCGTAATTGCGGGTATCTATCCCGTTATCGATGCAATCTTCGCCGGTTTTAACCATTTCCAGCATGCCACTCACTGCATCCAGCTGCAATTTCGAGGGTTTTCCCCGTGCCATATTCAGGTTCAAATGCTGCACCTTGCAGCTCTCAAGATGCTGTGTTGCCTCACGATATGCCTGTTCCAGTTCCTGGCGGTTCATAGCAGAATATTCCATCATATCTCCCTTTCCTTACATCCGTCAATTTTCATTTACTATACAACTTTTTTCTCAAAAATGCAATATGTTAAATCAAAAATTTCATTTTCCTTTTGCACAAAAGATTGTAATCATTGTACAACTCCTTTTCAGAGCCTATATAAAAATTATATCTTTTCATCTCTTGCAATTTTGCGGTGTTTCGACTAAAATTTATACTGAAAAGTATGCGCCATCTGCCAAATACAAAGAACACATTTTGAAAGGAAGCGTCACAATGAGCAAAATCATTAACGTACCTGAGATTTTCGGCACTGATGTCTTTAACGAATCGGTCATGAAGGAGCGACTGGCTCCAGAAATCTACAACGGCTGGAAAGAATGCATCAAAAATGGTACTGCACTGAATATCAATGTAGCAAAAGAAATCGCCGAAGCCATGAAAAATTGGGCCATTGAAAAAGGCGCAACCCATTATACGCATTGGTTTCAGCCGATGACAGGCATCACTGCAGAAAAACACGATGCTTTTATTACCCCTACGGCAGATGGAAAAGTAATCAACGAGTTTTCCGGTTCGGCCCTTGTACGTGGCGAACCTGACGCTTCCTCCTTCCCTTCCGGCGGTCTGCGGGCCACATTCGAAGCAAGAGGGTATACCGCATGGGACCCCACTGCATTTGCTTTTGTAAAAGATGGCAGTCTATACATCCCCACCTGCTTCTTTTCCTACACCGGTGCCGCACTGGATAAGAAAACACCCCTCCTTCGCTCCATAGACGAAGTGTCCCGGGAATCCATTCGGATTCTTCGCCTGTTTGGCGACACCAAGACAAAGCGTGTGGATGCCTCCGTAGGCGCAGAGCAGGAGTATTTTCTGCTTCCCAAAGATCTGTATTCTCAGAGAGAGGATCTGCGCCTCACCGGGCGTACACTCTTCGGTGCTTTTCCTCCCAAGGGGCAGGAGCTGGACGACCATTATTTCGGTACCATCCGCACCCGTGTCTCCAATTTCATGAAGGATCTGGACGAGCAGCTGTGGCGGCTAGGCATTTTGTCAAAAACCAAGCACAACGAAGCCGCTCCCTGTCAGCACGAGCTGGCCCCTATCTACTCCAGTGCGAACAGCGCCTGCGATGCCAACCAGCTCATTATGATGATCATGAAGAAATGCGCCGCAAAGCACAATCTGGTGTGTCTGCTCCACGAGAAGCCTTTTAAAGGTGTCAACGGCTCCGGCAAACACAACAACTGGTCTTTGACAACCGATTCCGGAAAGAACCTTTTCAGTCCCGGAAAAACCCCTCGCCAGAACGCTCAGTTCCTTGTATTCCTGGCTGCTTTCATTAAAGGTATTGATGAATACCAGGATTTCCTGCGCTGCACGGTTGCCTCTGCCGGCAACGACCATCGGCTGGGTGCTCATGAAGCCCCCCCTGCAATTGTCTCCATCTTCCTGGGTGACGAGCTGACCGGCGTGGTAGAGTCCATCATTCGGGGTACCAACTATACATACCCGGAAAAGAGCATCATGCGCATCGGCGTGGATGTGCTTCCCGCAATCCCCAAGGATACGACAGACCGTAACCGAACCTCCCCCCTGGCCTTTACCGGTAATAAATTTGAGTTCCGTATGCTGGGCTCTTCCCAGTCTATTGCAGGACCCAACATTGCGTTAAACACAATTATGGCTGAGGAGCTTTCCAAGTTCGCAGATGAGCTTGAAAAAGCCACCGATTTTGACACGGCACTGCAGAATCTTGTCTGCAAGGCACTTACAGAGCATCAGCGAATCATCTTTAACGGCAACGGCTATTCTAAAGAATGGGAAGAAGAAGCCGAGAGACGAGGGCTGAGCAATCTGCAATCCACCGCCAAGTGTCTGCCCTCTTATATCTCCCCGAAGAATGTGGAGCTTGTCCGCAAACACGGCATCTTCACGGAAGAGGAGTTCTTAGCCCGTCATGAGATTCATCTGGAGGCCTACGGCAAAATTATCAATATTGAGGCCCTCACCAGCATCGACATGCTGATGCATCAGATTCTCCCGGCTGCCATGGCCTACACAAAAACCCTTTGTGACGGTGTTTTAGCGAAAAAGCAGCTGGGCGTTCCCTGCAAAGCAGAGACAGACCTAATTCGGCGTTTGACAGAAGCCACCGATGCAGCCTACGAAAAATGCGAAAAGCTCTCCCACGACCTAAAATCCATTCCCGAAACAGGAGATGCATCCATTGCTTACTATCACGATGTGATTGTGGCAGAGATGGAATCCATTCGTAAGGATGCGGATTTGCTGGAGCAGCTGACCGATAAAAAATACTGGCCCTATCCCACTTATTCGGATCTTCTGTTCTATTGATTGGGATATTGATAGATACCATATGCCAAGATTGCGCACCGTAATCTGTACAAGGCACATTTGAGATAACAAAACGCCGTGGAAAACGACTGTCGCTTTCCACGGTGTTTTATTCTCCGGGAATGTTTTTACTGCGCTGAGAACTTTACCACTCTTAACAATGTAAGATAAAACCAGTTCTAGGAAGATGTACAGAATGCCTCTGAATATGAAATGCGGTGCAGTCCTTTCGGGCTGCACCGCATCTTATGTGTCTTAAAATACAGGTCAATTCATTGGGCGTTCAGATCACTGGATTTCCTTCAGCGGAGCAATATACTGCCTACGCCGCTGCTCCTTTGCTTCCATATATCCGATATCGCTGCCGCTGTGGATCTCACGGAGATACTCATAATGGTTATGCAGGATCTCCTCGTTATACCGTGCCAGCATCATAACCGCAATGGAAGAGCACTGATCTGCGGCACGTTCCAGATACGTTAAAGCCTCCATGAACACAAGGCCGGAGCTAACAGAGCAGGCACCGGTTTTCAGACGTTTGGTGTGTCTGTCTCTTAGGATCATAACCATGTCATCAATGGTCTCCTCCAGCGGCTCAATGGCCATCGCCGCATTGTTATCATTGGCTGTAAAGGCATCTACTGTAATTTGCAGAATCTCTTTCACTGCAGAGAAAATAATGTTCAGTTCCTTCTTTGCTGTGTCAGACAGGGATGCCTCCTCGGCTTCCAGCCGCTGTCCCAATTCCACAAGATTGGTGGCATAGTCACCGATACGCTCAAAATTAGGAACCGTCTGCATCAGCATATCCACCTGACGGTCTTCCATTTCTGTCTCCACAGCCTTGGACAGGCCGATGAGGAAGCGGTCAGAGCAATCAGCAAATTGGTCCAGACAATCCTCGTCTCTGTCAATAATGGAGCACTTGGACTCGTCGTACTTCACTAACTGCTCGCAGCCTCTTGCGAAGTTCTCCAGGGCCAGGCTGCCCATTGCAGCCACTGCCTTGGTAGCTTCACCAACCGCAACAGCAGGTGAAATATAGAGCTTGGGATCCAAGGTATGCAGCTCCGGATGAATAATATCCTCGGGCTTATCATCCTTCACAATCGCTTTCGACAGCTTAACAAGAGCGCCGGTAAAGGGCAGTAAAACGATGGCCGTAATGAGATTGAAAACGGTCTGGAAGTCTGCAATTCCGCCGCTGTTGACCGCACCATTCCAGAAATCGGCTCCAAAAATCGCATAATGCTCCATGACGGTCATAGCAATCATGAACAGAACCGTACCGATCGTATTAAACACAATATGCACGATACCGGTTCTCTTTGCATCCTTGGAAGAACCGATGGAACATACCATAGCAGTCGTCACGCAAGTACCCAGATTGATACCCATAATGATGGGATAAATCATGGAAAATGTCATAGCACCTGAGATAGAAAGCGCCTGCAGCATACCGACCATAGCCGAAGAACTTTGAACAATCACAGTCAGCACAAGTCCGGCCACAATACCCAAAATGGGATTGCTCAGCTGTGCCAGAACATTTTGGAAGGCCTCTGTCTGGGACAGCGGCTCTACAGCTCCTGTCATGTTCATAAGGCCAATGAACAGAATACCAAAACCAATGAAAATATCACCGACGGTTTTGGAAGTCTTCTTTTTGATGAACATGATGAGGATAATGCCCACCACCAGTGCAATGGGGGCCAGTGTCTCCGGCTTGCAGAGCACCAAAAACAGGTTATCCCCTGCTTCAATATCCATCAGTCGAATAATCTGCGCAGTAATGGTTGTACCAATATTGGCACCCAGAACAATGGAAACGGCCTGTTTCAGATTGAGGACACCGGCACCAATCAGTGCAACAGTAAGTACAATCGTAGCAGTAGAACTCTGAATGACAGCCGTGACCAAAGTACCAGTCAGCACGCCAATGAGCACATTACCCGTTACCTTCTCCAGGACACGCTTTAATGCCGCACCTGAGCTGTTTTTTAGGCCGTCGCCCATGACCTCAATACCATAGAGGAACATTGCAAGACCGCCCAGCAGTTGGATTATGGCTTTAAATATCTCCATAGTGTAACTCCCTATCTCTATTTTGTAGTAGGCTCTATGCCCAATATATAATTATAAACAAAAAATGATAAAATGTACAGGTGAATCGATAAATTAGATGAAATTTTTCTCATATCGAAAACCGCACACCAAATTCACTTCCCGGTAGAGCCAAAGCCCCCCGTTGCCCGCTCTGTGTCGGTCAGTTCATCCACCTGCACAAACGGCGGGGTTAAGACCGGGGTGATGACCAGCTGGGCGATGCGTTCGCCATGGGAAATCGTCTGAGGCGAGAGGCCATGATTGTGCAGAACAATCATAAATTCACCTCTGTAATCACTGTCCACGACCCCCACTTTGTTGGCAGGCGCCAGACCATGCTTGCAGGCAAGACCACTTCGTGCATAGATAAGCCCCGCATATCCCTTGGGAATTTCCATTGCCAGACCCGTGGGTATAAATGCGGACTGCCCTGGCGCAATGACAACATCCTCATCCAGACATGCATATAGATCGGCACCTGCAGCTTCCGCAGTGCCATATGTGGGCAGAATCGCCCCGGGTTTTAATTTTTTTACGGATACAGGATTCATATTATTTCAGTTCTCCTCCTTTGCCTTGCCAATCCTCCCACAGTACCACCTGCCCGGTTTTGAGACTTTCGGGCACATTGATAATGCGCTGATTGGAAGATCCGCGAAAACGAAGCGAAAGATCCTTCTTCGCCTCAACAAATCTGCCGTCCACCAGAACATCCAAAAAACCAAGAAATTTTTCTGTAATTTCCCACGGCCCCAAACGGCCGGACAGGATATCCTTGTCAAACAGATACCCGGAAAACGCCCATATGGATTTATGGGGATATTTTTCCTTTACCTGGGTGAGTAAATTCACAAGCTCCGGTTGGTTTTCCGGCTCAAAAGGCTCTCCCCCCAGAAGTGTCAAGCCCTTTATATACTCCGGTGCAAGCATATGGAGAATCCTATCAATCGTCTCCTGTGTAAACGGCTCTCCATAGTTAAAATCCCACGCCACCTCATTAAAGCAGCCGGGACAGCGGTGGGTGCAGCCGGAAACAAAAAGGCTTACACGCACACCGGGGCCGTTTGCAATATCGCAATTTTTAATTGTTGCGTAGTTCAAGTGTATTCCTCCAGATTACACACAGCGCAGGCGCTGTGTGCATTATTTCATGTGGCCCAGTTTTTCAAACCACGAGAAGGTCAGCGGCCAGACCACTCCGGCAACCACGACTACCAGAAAATACCGGGCACTTCTGCCCCAGAGCGCTCCAAATGCAGCCTCCAGGGGTGCTTTCAGCGCTGCTTTTACCGCAAGCACAACCACAAGTCCCAGCACAACCTTCAAGATCTGCGCCCACCACACTGCCTGTGTAGAAAAATGCAGCCAATTTTCATCCACCAGATACACCAGTAGGAAGCCCAGAATGGCCCCCAGAAGTGTGTAGGCGTTTTTTAGGCCAGATGCCATATTCTGGGGGTCAATATCCGCCGGAAACGGATACAGCTCCACATAGGCAAGAAACCCGATTGCAAGCCCGACCATAACAACAAGCATTAGGGGGAGCCAGTCTTTTTTCTCACTGAACACCAGCGGACGCAGCGCAAACACCAATACCAGTGCCATAATAGCTGCTGTCAGTACATCCTTGGGTGTGTGAACACCCAAATACATGCGAGAAAACGGGATTAAAATCGCCGCAGTAATGCAGACGATACGGACCGTTTTATTGGTTGTTGTATACGCCAGAGCACCGAACGTTCCCACGGAGCTTTGGGTGTGTCCACTGGGAAAACTATAGCCGGATGCGCCCTCTCTCGCCTGCTCAACAATGGTGAAATTCTTATCCAGAACCCAGGGACGGGGCACCTGGAACCAGAGCTTCATAAACTGATTGGCAATCGTTCCTACAAAACCAATGGACAAAATATAATACGCAAGTCTTTTATTTACACACCAAAAGATGACAAGTGCAGCCGCTAAAAATGCGATCTCATCTCCCAAATTTGTAATCGCCAGCATAATCTCATTGAGTCCCGGAATTCGCATTTTTTCAAGAAGATACAAAAAATTCATAGAACACCTCCATATAACAATTTAATATTATTATACACTCTATTTATAAATTGTAAAGAATTATACACGCCGCCATTTCGTTCTTGCATTTTCTAATATTAGGGTATACTATACAATATATAAAAAGTCTTTAAGGAGTAAATCTATGCCCTATTATTTTTACGGATTTGATTGGACCTATCTATATCTGGTTCTCCCATGTCTTCTGTTGGCTATGGGTGCCAGTGCCATGGTCAACAGTACCTTCCGCAAATACTCTAAACAGATGTCCAGCAGGCATCTCACCGGTGCCCAGGCGGCAGAACAGGTTCTGCGCAACAACGGTGTAACCGGTGTCCGGATTGAGCGGATCCCCGGCAGTCTGACGGATCACTACGACCCCAGAACCAATGTGATTCGGCTGTCTGATGATGTATACAACAACACCTCTACTGCCGCAATCGGTGTAGCATGTCACGAGGCCGGTCACGCTGTCCAGTACGCCACAGGCTACGCCCCCATTAAGCTCCGTGCCGCCATTATCCCCATCACAAACATCGGTTCCAAACTGGCGATGCCTCTGATTCTTCTGGGCCTTCTGCTGGCCTCTTTGGGTAATCTCTCCTACACCCTGGTGCAGATCGGAATCCTGTGCTTCTCTTTCTCGCTGATTTTCCAGCTGGTCACTCTGCCTGTGGAGTTCAACGCCAGTCACCGTGCCCTGCAGGCAATTGAGCAGGGAGAGCTGCTGACTTCCGATGAGCTGAGCGGTGCCAGACGGACCTTGCGTGCCGCAGCCATGACATATGTGGCGGCTGTTGCCGTATCTCTGGCGCAGCTTCTGCGGCTTGTCATTCTCTTCGGAAATCGAAGAAGAGACGACTGAATGTAACAAAACCGCCCCGGTCTTGACAATCGGAGCGGTTTTTATTATACTAAGCGCTGTGTGAAAAATATGAAAAGTAGGAAAGGGTGTGAATCATGGCCGCTGGTAAACATATTCTCGGGAAAGGATATGCCAAACGTGTGTTTGGGACAGCAAAAGTTGGTGACCGGGGACAGATCGTAATTCCCAAAGAAGCCAGAGAGCTGTTTAACATACATCCCGGAGATACTTTATTGATTCTGGGTGAAGAAAACAAAGGCCTCATCGTATCCCGGCCGGAAATACTGAGAGACCTTGCCGATCAAATATTTGATATAGAAAAGAAAGAGGATTGAGATTATGGAAGAATTACTGGAAATGTACCAAACTATGGGGATCTCCCCTGCCGTTTATTATCAAGGTGAAAAAACGCTGGAAAAGCTGAAAGATCGCTTTGCGCAGATCGATAAGGTTGCGGAGTACAACCAGGCAAAGGTGATTTCTGCAATGCAGAAGCATCGTGTCTCTGCTGCATGCTTTGCTGCCACCACCGGCTACGGCTATGACGATGTGGGCCGTGACAATCTGGAAAAGGTATATGCAGATGTGTTCCACACGGAAGCAGCATTGGTTCGGCCCCAGATTACCTGCGGAACCCATGCGCTCACAGTTGCGCTCTCTGCAAATCTGCTGCCCGGTGATGAGCTTCTCTCCCCTGTCGGTCTGCCCTATGACACCCTTCAGGAGGTAATCGGCATTCGCAAGAGTCCCTGCTCTCTGGCTGAGTACGGGGTATCCTATGCCCAGGTTGAGCTTTTGGAAGACGGTTCCTTCGACTACCCCAGTATCCGTGCCGCCATTACCGAAAAGACAAAGATGGTCACCATTCAGCGTTCCAAGGGCTACGCCACCCGTCCCACCTTCTCTGTAAAGCAGATCGGTGAACTGATTGCATTTGTCAAGTCTGTAAAGCCCGACATCATCTGCATGGTTGATAACTGCTATGGTGAATTTGTAGAGACCATTGAGCCCTCTGATGTAGGTGCCGATATGGTTGTAGGCTCCCTTATCAAAAACCCCGGCGGCGGTCTTGCGCCCATCGGCGGTTATATCTGCGGCACTGAGGAATGTGTTACACGCTGCGCCTTCCGTCTGTCCGCCCCTGGTCTCGGACAGGAAGTGGGCGCAAATCTGGGCCTGATGCCTGCGCTCTACCAGGGATTCTTCCTGGCTCCTACCGTTGTTGCCGGTGCCGAAAAGGGCGCTGTTTTTGCAGCAAATCTGTATGAGCCTCTGGGCTTCCGCTGTGTTCCTAGCGCAACCGAAAGCCGCCATGACATCATTCAGGCGGTGGAACTGGGCAGCGAGGAGGGTATGGTCGCCTTCTGTAAGGGCATTCAAGCCGCTGCTCCCGTTGATTCCTTTGCCACTCCCATGCCCTGGGATATGCCGGGATATAACGACAAGGTCATTATGGCCGCCGGTGCCTTTGTGCAGGGTTCTTCCATTGAGCTCTCTGCCGACGGCCCCATCCGTCCCCCCTACGCTGTATACTTCCAGGGTGGCCTCACCTGGGATCACGCAAAGCTTGGCATCTTAATGAGTTTGCAGAAGATGCTGGATGCCGGGCTTGTCAATTTGTAAGAGACAGAAATCGGAGGAAACATAGTTAGATGAATTGGTTTATCTTTTCAATGATTGCACTGCTTTGCTGGTCCGGCTCAGACTTCTTTTCTAAGATCGGCTGCCGGGACAGCAGGGATCAATACAGCCATTTGAAGATGGTTATGGCCGTAGGTGTGGTGATGGGCCTGCATGCGCTGATTGAAATTATCGGCGGTGTTGAGATCAATATGTCCATCATCATGACCTACCTGCCCGTCTCAATCCTGTACATCCTCTCTATGGCCATAGGCTATATGGGTCTGCGATACATTGAACTTTCCATCTCCTCCCCGATCTGCAACGCCTCCGGCGCACTGGTTGCCATGATCAGCATTGTTTCCGGTTCTGCGGAAATGAGTCATCCTCTGCAATATGTTGCGGTTGCCCTGGCCTGCCTGGGTGTGATCGGGCTTGGTGTCGTGGAGGCAACAGAGGATTCCGAGCTGCGCGCGGCACGCCAGCAGGCTTCCAATTATAAGTATGCAAAATCCTGGCTTGCGCTGGCAATGCCCATCGCCTACTGCTTTTTAGATGCAGCCGGAACCTTTGCCGACAGCCTGGTTCTTGAAACCCTAAACGAGGATTCCGCAAATGTTGCCTATGAGCTGACCTTCCTCTTTGCGGCAGTTGTGAGCTTTATTTACACCGTAATTATCAAAAAGCAGAAACTGGTCCCCAAAATGGAGGCTCCCAAGTATGTGGGTGCTCTATTTGAGACTGCCGGACAGTTTGCCTATATCTACGCCCTGGCAGATACCGCACATGTTGCCATGTCTGCCCCCATCATCTCCTCCTACTGTGCGGCCTCCGTTCTTTGGAGCCGTCTGTTCCTAAAGGAGAAGCTCTCATGGAAGCACTATACCGCCATTGTAATCATCATTGCCGGTATTGTAATCATGGGCGCTTTTGATATGTAAAGATCACTTAGTTTCTAACCGGATTAAAAAAGGGAATGACATGAAATCATGTCATTCCCTTTTTATATGCTTCAATTAACTGCAGCTTTTCACACCGGGTAAGCTGTTTTATCTCCCATTCTCGTTTTAAGGCATCCGAGCGGTTATCGCAGCACTGCCAGTACTGTAGGCTGAGAGGGCCTCTTCCACGGGTGTATTTTGCGCCCTTCCCTGCCCGGTGAGTCTCGAGCCGATGCGCTAAATCATCGGTAGAGCCTGTGTACAGGGAGCCATCCCCGCAAAGAAGAATATATACGCCCCATTGTTTTGCCATATTACCTCCAGAAGGCCGGACTTCATTTTGCGGATTTTGGTCTCCATTTTCTCATGAAAATGGTAAGGAACCGATCCAGCAAAAAGAACGCCACATTTCCTAAAACAACCAGGATCAGCAGGAGCACCCATCCCTCTTTCAGAATCGATGCATCCTCCACCCCCAGAATGCGCAGCAGAACACCATAAGCCACTGCAACGGATACATTGAACAAAATTGCCTTCAGAAGCCACGAAAGGCGCATCGTATCCAGCTTGGGTTTCACAATGGGGTAATATCCCAAAATAACAAAGATAACAGCAGCCTCTTTATCCGGCCCCAGAAGCAAGCTCAAAATAGAAACAGCAATATACCAAACCCATGCGATACGGCTGCCGCACATCACCAGCACGATTTGCAGGATAATGCAGCATAGCATGGGACAGACATAGGTGGCAACCGGTATGAGGCCACCCAGACACATAATAACCACAGCAACTGCGCAAAAAACGCCGCTCAGCGCAATGGCTTTTGATCCATTATTATTTCTCATTTTTTCCGTTTTGCTTCAATAACTGATACTTGATGTTCCACAGCTTCTGAGACAGATCCACATAATAGGTATGGGGATTGTCAAAGCGCTTGACCTCGTCCCACAGTGTATCGATCTGCTCCATGCAGTATTTGCGAATCTCCGTAAGCTCCGGACACCGGTAGACCAGCTTTCCCTTCTGGAAGATGGGAACCAGCATTTCCTTAGCCGTGAAATTATGCACGGATGTGGTTTTCCAGGTAGAATTGGGATCGAACAGCTCCATATCCTTGCTGTCGTCCACGGTCTCATCGTAAACGCAGAGATAGTCCGCAATGGCTTTTCCGGATTCATTGCCATAGAAGCGATAGAGCTTCTTGAAATGGGGATTGGTGATCTTGGTGATGTTCTCAGAGATTTTGATTTTAGGCACAATGGTACCGTCGTCTTCTTCAACCGCTGCCAGCTTGTACACGCCGCCAAATACAGGTTCACTCTTAGCGGTAATCAGCCGCTCACCTACGCCGAACATGTCGATCTGCGCACCTTGGTGGAGCAGATCCTCAATGAGGTACTCATCGAGAGAATTGGACACGGAGATCTGGCACTCTGTCCAGCCTGCCTCATCCAGCATTTTACGGGCCTCCCGGCTCAAATATGCCATATCACCGGAGTCCAGACGAATGCCGCACTTGGTAATGCCCAGGGGCTTCAGCACCTCATTGAACACCCGGATGGCGTTGGGCACGCCGGATTTCAATGTATTATAGGTATCCACTAGTAAGGTAGCATTGTTGGGATAGAGCTCACAATATGCTTTGAACGCCTCATACTCAGAGTCAAACATCTGAACCCAGGCATGGGCCATGGTGCCGCCGGCAAAAACGCCAAACAGCTGATCCGAAATCGTGCAGGCCGTACCATTACAGCCGCCGATATACGCCGCTCTGGCGCCTAGAATTGCAGCATCTGCGCCCTGTGCTCTTCTGGATCCAAACTCCAGGACTGTGCGGCCCTGGGCAGCCCGAACCACACGGTTTGCCTTCGTGGCAATGAGGCTCTGATGGTTGAGAGACAAAAGCACAAAGGTCTCAATCAGCTGTGCCTCAATTGCAGGCGCACGGATTGTCATGATCGGCTCTCTGGGGAAAATCGGGGT
>RCNH01000650.1_pt1 | contig 13547 bp, 12 predicted proteins | sample 2041161 | NCBI WGS metagenome assembly RCNH01 (sample SAMN09708215, study PRJNA481090) | Feces metagenome, whole genome shotgun sequencing project. | biome: feces | host: Leptonychotes weddellii | place: Antarctica: Sion Island | collected 2010-03-01 | reverse complement strand
GCTGCATGAACATATATTAAAATATTTCTACATTTAACGAATTCGCTAAATGTAGAAATATTTTTTGGACAATTTTTTAATTATCAATGGATTTTAAGTGTTTAATAAAAAGTTTTCGAATGCCGGGATATTCGCCCAATCCTTTTAACACAGGCTCTACTTCATAGCCTTCAGCTTTAAATTGGCTGTACCAGGAGTCCGAATCACTGCTTGCCATATCATTTTTAGCATGATCCCCGGCTACAATCATGAAAGGTGCTAAGACCACTTTCTTCGGCTGATAAGCATGAACCATTTTTAGCAAACTTTCCATAGTAGGATAGGCCTCCACAGTTCCCAGAAAAATATTCTGGTATCCTTTATCTTTAAATGTGTAGTCCAAAGCAGCATAAATTGCATTGGCATAGTGGGTAGTTCCGTGTCCCATAAGGACTAAAACTTCATCTTCATTTAAATATTGAAATTCAGATGTAATGGCATCAATAACAGCCAAATTATCCTGCTCTGTAGTAAGGAGAGGATCACCAAAGGAAATAGAATGAAATTTTTCCCGAAAAGCAAGTGCATCTTCTTTCATGAGGTCGTTTTCGATACCATTGATAACGTGAGTAGGCTGAACCAATACATCTGTAATGCCATCCTGAAGCATTTGTTCCATGGCTTCCTTTACAGTACAGATATGTACCGCATCTCTGGTATTTACCTTTTTGATAATCATTTTGCTGGTCCATGCCCGGTAAAGTGCATATTCAGGGAAAGCATCCTGCATATCCTTTTCAATGGCATCAATGGTAATCTTTCTAGTATCATTGTGACTGGTTCCAAAGCTGACAGCCAATATGGCTTTTTGTGTTTCTTTTGACACTGTTTTTGTTCCTCCGTAATGTGTATTTATTTTCACATCTGAGATGTATTTTTCTAAAGTATTTAAGTTTTTTGGAAGGGGGAGAGAGGATTTTAAAATTCCTTTTCTACACAGACTTTCAAAAAGCTCTAATACGGCAGGTGGCTCTAGATTTGTTTGTTTTAAAGCACTGCGATTGCCAAATACCTGAGCCGGAGTGCCATGTATCAATACTTTTCCTTCATGAAATAGTATGACTTCATCTGCCCATTCATAGGCATAATTCACATCATGAGTTGCCATTAGAACGGTAATGCCGTTTTGTGTCATCTGTTCCACAATATGATTTACTATAGTGGTATGTTTGGGATCCAAAGCAGCAGCCGGTTCATCTAAAATAATGATTTCCGGTTTCATGACCAGAATATCTGCAATGGATACCTGTTTTTTTTGCCCTCCGCTTAGAGCATGGGTTGGCTTGTGACGGAAAGGAGTAATTTCCAGATAATCAATAACTTCCTCCACTTCCCTTTTTACTTCTTCTTCAGAATGTCCCAGATTTAAAGGCCCAAAAGAAATTTCCTGATAGACGCTGGCTGAAAACAGCTGATTATCCGGATCTTGAAAAACAATTCCAATTTTGCTTCGTAAATCTAAAAGTTCTTTTTTCTTATAAGTAACTTCCTTATTATGGAAGAAAAGTTTTCCTTTCTGTGGTTTTAAAATACCGGTACAACACAGAAAAAAGGTGGATTTTCCGCTGCCGTTGGCACCCATAAATGCAATTTTCTGTCCTTTTTTGATTTCCAGAGAAAGCCCGTTTAAAGAATAGCTTTGTTCGTCATCATAAGAAAAATGTAAATCTTCTGCTTTTAAAATAATATCTGAATTCATGAAAAAAATCTCCTCCATATAGCAAACAGAAATAGTGCTGAGTCAAAAAGTATAATGGTTGCAATGACTCTTTTTTTGGGAGGCTGGTTCTCCGATAATACATGGATAGTGTCGTCATAGCATCTTGCCTCCATAGAAGCATACAAGCGATTGGAACGATCAACTGCCCTTATCATTAAGACAGATCCTAACATTCCGAAAGACTTTAAGGACGTTTTATAATTTCGATTTCCAAGACGACAGTTTTGAGCCGTGGATAGGGCAGAAGCAGTATCCAAAAGTACGAAAATAAAACGATAAATCAAAAGCATCAGTTCCATCAGTAATTTGGGACAGTGAAGTTTTTTGAGAACCTGCAGGATATCCGACATGGGTGTGGTAAAGGATAAAAAATACAGGCAGGAAACAGCTCCTAAAGCTGTAAAAATAAGCTGTACTGCATAAAAAAAGGAGAAATAGCTGGTAGTAATATACCAGCTTCCTATGGGGACGGCAAATAAATCCATAGGTGTACGGCTTATATGGAACATAATGGCAATTGTACTAAGTAATAAAAAAATAAGCGGAGCAGTGAGAAAATGTAAATAACGAGAAACAGGGACTCCACCCTTACATACGGTAAGAATCCCTGTAACTGCTAATACGATACCTGCCACTGCAATAGAACGACTCATTACACAAATACAAAGTGTAATTATTGCAAAGGCAAATTTCTCACCGGCGTTTTCATATCTGAGTCTGGAATGATAGCAAAGCTTATCAATGACAATCATAGGAAAACTCCTTTCAAAGAGAAATTTTATTTATCGTCTTTCATCCATTTTTTACGCTCTACAAAACGTCCCATGATGAAAGCAATGATGCCTACACCAATTCCTGTCTGTAGACAGAAGAGAAGACTTTCTACTTCTCCCGGAAGTTCGCCGCCAATGAGCTGCTCGAAAATCGGAGTTGCCCATGGCTCATAGGAAGCGTCTACTTCTTCTACAACCTGACTTCCCGCATCATCGGAGCCGCCGAATTCCGCATCTTTTAATACGAATAATGGAACAAAAGCAATTAAGAAAATCAAAAGAATGCCAAGAATTACTTTCTTTTTCATATTATTTTCCCTCCTTTAAGTAACCGATAGCACGCAGTTCAGGTTTTGCGTAAGTTTCTAATCCCTGAATGATCAGAACAGTAATAACACCTTCAATAATAGCCAGAGGTACTTGTGTAGGGGCGAATACTGTAAGGAATTTACCCATAGCAGCCATAAAAGTAGTATCTGCATTGTGGGCAAGTGCCATCTGTGCGGCAGTAACACAGTAAGTAAATAAATCACCTAAAGTAGCTGCAAGGAAAACAGAAATAATTTTATTTACTTTTGCTTTTTTACATAATACAAAAATTCCGTAGGAAATAAAAGGACCAGCAATTGCCATTGAGAAAGTATTTGCTCCAATAGTAGTCAGTCCGCCGTGAGCTAATAAGATAGCCTGAAATAAAAGGACAATCAGCCCTAAGATAGAGACAGTGGAAGGTCCGAATAAAATAGCTCCCAGTCCTGTTCCTGTCATGTGAGAACAGCTTCCCGTTACAGACGGAATTTTCAGTGATGAAATTACGAATACAAAAGCTCCTGACATAGCAAGGAGTGTAATTAAATTTTTATGTTCGGCTAAAGTCTTTTTAATGGATAAAAATCCGGCAACTAAAAACGGAATACATAAAGCACCCCATGCAATACAAAAGCTGCCGGGCAGATAGCCCTCCATAATGTGCATTGCACTGACATTAGACATCATTCCAAAAGTAAGTGCGAAAATACCTGTCAGTACAAAAAGTCGTTTGTGTTGTTTACTCATTTTTCTTCTCCCTTCTGATTATGAAAATAAAGATATTTATTTCGTAGAACGCAAGTTTCTATGAAATAAAAAAACCTGTTCGGTATATACCGACAGGCTATCAGAAGAACAAGAGGTTCCAGCGAAATTGATATGCTATGAGCCAACCTGTTCTTACACACGGATATCGTTCGTAACCTGTGTAAATCGCATGTAGAAGGCAGGTCTTCTGACTCAGGCATCAACATTTTATTTCGTCTTCCCAGATAATTCCAGTGACATAATGAAATAAAACTTCTCCTTTACAGCGGCGTGACCGTGTGAGATTTTCACTCAACTTTCCTATTCTCCTGCAAGCAGGCACCTTGAACACTCAATTCTGAAATCATTGTAACATACTATCTGATTTTGTCAATTCGATATCTACAATCTGTTTTAATTTTTTCCTGTAAGACATAAGTTGCACCGAAAATAATTCTGTGATAATATGAAAAAAATTATGCAAAAACAAAAGATTTAGGAGATGGAAGAAGAAATGAGTATTTCCATGGTGGGAATTGATTACAACAAAGCGTCTGTAGACGTGCGTGCACAATTTTCCTTTACAAAGAAAAATGCAGCATTAGCAATGGAGCGGTTAAAAGAAACTCCGGGAATTTTAGGTTGCATTATTTTGTCTACCTGCAACAGAATGGAGATTTGGGCAAGTACACAGGAAGAATGGGAGGGTTCTCTTTTTGATTTCCTGTGTGAAGAAAAAGGAAAAAATCCCGAAGAGTTTCGCAGATATTTTGTGGAACGAAAGGAAGGAGAGGCCATTGAACACCTTTTTTACCTGACAAGCGGCTTAAAATCTCAGATTCTAGCAGAAGATCAGATTATTACTCAGGTAAAGGATGCTCTGTCCATGGCAAGAGAGGTCTACTGTACAGATAACGTCTTAGAAGTTTTGTTCCGCATGGCAGTTACCGCAGCAAAACGAGTAAAGACCGAGGTCGTCTTTTCCAGAGGCAACAGTTCTGTCATTCATCAGGCCATTCAAAAACTGAGAGAAACAGGTTATTCCTTAAACGGTATTACTTGTATGGTAATCGGAAACGGAGAAATGGGCAAGGTGGCTGCATTGGCTTTGGCAGAGGCGGGCGCTCATGTAACAGTTACCGTTCGCCAGTATCGCAGCGGAATTGTCAGCATTCCAAAGGGGTGTGACAGAATTAACTATGGAGAGCGCATGGAATTCTTCCCTTCCTGTGATTTGATTGTCAGTGCAACGGCAAGTCCTAATTTTACACTTACAAAAGAGTTGATACAGCAGGTGTCAACAGGGAACAAGAAGCAGATTTTAATCGATTTGGCAGTTCCAAGAGATATTGAACCTTCTGTAAAGGAAATAGGGGGTATGACTCTTTATGACATTGACAGTTTTAAAATTGATACAAATTCTCTGGAACTTCAGGAAAGTATGCAAAAAGCTGCATTGATATTAAAAGAGCAGATGGAAGACTTTTACTGCTGGTATGATGGAAGAACCTTAATCCCACGTATTCAGGATATTCAGGCAGAAGCTGTTCAGGATTTAAATTTGCGTATTTTGAAAATTTTGCGAAAGACACCTATGGAAGACGAAGACAGAGAAAACCTGTTAAATGCCATTGATACAGCAGCTGGAAAGGTTGTGAACAAAATGATATTCGGACTTCGTGATACTCTGGAAAAAGAAGAATTTTTAAATTGTGTGGAAGGGCTGGAAAAACTTTATGGAGCATAAAGAGAAGAAGTTTTTTCCTTTGTTCGTAGATTTGACACAGAAGAAAGTCATTGTTATCGGCGGAGGAAAAATTGCCGCCAGAAGAATTAAAACATTGCTGACTTTTGCGGGAGAAATTACAGTTATTGCACCTACATGTACAGAGGAAATAGAGGCGCTTCACGGGAAAGGTGAAATTCTATATAAGCAGAAAAAGTATGAGGCAGCAGACATAGAAAATGCAGATGTTGTTCTGGTAGTGACAGATGATTATGATTTGAATGAAGAAATATATAAGATTTGTAAAGAGAAGAATATACTGGTAAATGTAGCCAGCAATCAGGAAAAATGTGACTTTCATTTCCCGGGAATTCTGGAATATGAAGACGTGATTATGGGATTTAATGCACATGGGAAAAATCACAAAAAGGTTCGGAAGGTAAGAGAAATGATACAGGAAATGCTCAGTCATAAAGGGAGTAAAAATGAGAAAAGTAGTAATCGGAAGCAGAGAAAGTAAGCTTGCAGTAGTGCAGAGCGAAATGGTAAGGGATTATATCCAACAACACAATGAAGATATTCAGGTGGAAATTTTTACTATGAAGACTACCGGCGATAAAATTTTAGATAGAACGTTAGATAAAATCGGCGGAAAAGGACTTTTTGTAAAAGAGCTGGATAAAGCCCTTATGGAAGGGAAAACGGAATTGTCTGTACACAGCTTAAAAGATATGCCTATGGAAGTTCCCAAGGAACTGCCTATTGTAGCATTTTCCAAAAGAGAAGATTCAAGAGATGTGCTGGTATTGCCTAAAGGAGCGACTGAGTTAGATCATTCTAAGCCCATTGGATGTTCCAGTTTAAGAAGAATTTTACAGTTAAAGGAAATCTTTCCTGATATGGAATGTAAAAGTGTCAGGGGAAATGTTCAGACACGTTTAAAAAAATTAGATAGCGGAGAATACAGCGGTCTTTTACTGGCAGCAGCAGGTTTGAAACGATTAGGACTGGAAGATAGAATTGCTCGTTATTTTGAGCCAGAGGAAATGATTTCAGCAGCCGGACAGGGAATTCTGGCAATTCAGGGAAGAAGTGACGTAGATTATGGCTATTTAAAAGGCTACGGAGATGAAAACGCCACCTATGCAGCACTGGCGGAAAGAGCTTTTGTGAGATACTTAAATGGAGGCTGTTCCTCTCCGGTAGCAGCCCATGCAGTAGTAGAAGACAGGCAGATTCTTTTACGTGGACTTTACTATGATGAAAATACAGGGAATTATGAAAAGGGAACAAAAAGAGGCAGTGTAGAAAAAGCAGAAGAACTGGGAATTTCTCTTGCAAAAGAGCTGCAGGAAAGGAAGGAAAGTACATGTGTAAAGGCAAAGTCTGGCTGGTAGGAGCCGGCCCTGGAGATATTGGATTATTTACCTTAAAGGGAATGGAAATTTTACAGCAGGCAGAGGTTGTGGTATATGACAGTCTGGTAGGACAAGGGGTTTTATCACAAATTCCAAAGAGTGCCCGTTGTATTAATGTAGGAAAACGAGCTTCCCATCATACCATGCCTCAGGAACGGATTAATGAGGTTTTACTGGAGGAAGCAAAAAAGGGATATCGCGTAGTGCGCTTAAAAGGTGGAGATCCTTTTCTTTTTGGCAGAGGCGGAGAAGAACTGGAACTGTTAATTCAGGAAGGAATTCCTTATGAAATTGTACCGGGAGTGACTTCTTCTATTGCTGTACCGGCATATAATGGAATTCCTGTTACCCATCGCGATTTTACGTCTTCTCTTCACATTATTACAGGGCATAAAAAGAAGGGGGCAGCTTATGATATTGATTTTGACGCTCTTGTTCGCACAAAGGGAACTTTGGTTTTTTTAATGGGAGTCAGTGCTTTATCTGACATCTGTCAGGCACTTTTAGATGCAGGTATGGAAGAAAATATGCCTGCTGCTATTTTACAGAAAGGGACAACTTCCGATCAAAAGAGAATTGTGGCAACGGTTTCTACTTTGCCTGAAGAGGTACAGCGTCAGGGAATTGAAACACCTGCCATTATTGTAGTGGGAAAAGTCTGCGCTCTGGCAGATGAATTTGCATGGTATGAAAAATTACCTCTTTTCGGCTATAAAGTATTAGTTACAAGACCCAAGGAAGTTGCGTCTTCTATGGCAGAAAAACTTAGAAAGCTGGGAGCAGAAGTATTGGAATTACCTGCGATTAAAACTACAGCTATACAGGAAAATTCTGCCCTTTTAGAGGCATTTAAGTATTTGCAGACTTATGATTGGATTGTTTTTACTAGTCCTAAGGGAGTAAAAGTTTTCTTTGAAGAAATGCAAAAAGCAAAGGTAGATGTGCGGAAACTGGGAAATGCAAAGTTTGCAGTAGTAGGAACGGGAACGCAGAAAGCACTGAAAGAAAAGGGTTTTTTTGCAGATGTAATGCCGGAACTTTTTGATGGTTCATCTCTTGGAAAAATGCTGTGTGAGCAATGCAGCGGTACAGAGCGGATTTTACTGCCAAGAGCAGAAATCGGCAGTCAGGAAATCATAGAAGAATTAAAGAAAAAACAAGGCATTTTTATTGACGATATCGGTATTTATGAAACTCTTTATGAAAAATCCGAAATCATCGATGAAAAAAAGGAATTTGAAGCAGGCAGTATTGACTGTGCTGTCTTTACCAGCGCCTCTACAGTAAAAGGTTTTGTAGAGTCAGTGACGGGACTGGATTACAGCAAAGTAAAGGCTGCATGTATCGGAAAGCAGACAAAAGTTGCGGCGGACAAATATCACATGGAAACTTATATGTCAAAAGAAGCATCTATTGACAGTCTTCTGGAATTAGTAATAGAATTAAAAAAGAATTCAGAGAAAAAGGAGTTGTAGAATTATGAACATCAGACCGAGAAGGTTAAGAAGAAATGAAATCCTGAGAAAAATGGTACGTGAAACCAGAGTAGATAAAAGTTCTCTGATTTATCCGGTATTTGTGAAGGAAGGCACAGGTATAAAAGAAGAAATCCCTACGATGCCGGGACAATATCGTTACAGCATTGACACCTTGCTAAAAGGGTTGGAGGAAACTTTAGATGCGGGAGTCAGTAAAGTAATGTTTTTCGGAATTCCGAACAAGAAGGATGAAGTGGGAAGTCAGGCTTATGCAGAAGACGGCATTGTGCAAAGAGCAGTTTCAAAAGCAAAAGAAACTTTCGGTGAAGATTTGTATCTTATTACAGATGTGTGTATGTGTGAATATACTTCTCACGGACACTGCGGTGTTTTGTGCGGACACGAAGTAGAAAATGACAAGACTTTAGAGCTTTTAGCAAAAACTTCCCTTTCTCATGTTCAGGCAGGCGCAGATATGGTAGCACCTTCTGATATGATGGACGGCAGGGTTCTGGCAATTCGTAATCTGTTGGATGAAAACGGATACAAAGAAGCGCCTATAATGTCTTATGCAGTAAAATATGCTTCTGCATTTTATGGTCCTTTCCGTGATGCTGCCGGATCTGCACCGTCTTTTGGTGACAGAAAGAGCTATCAGATGGATTACCATAATCGCAGAGAAGGGTTAAAGGAAGCTTGGTTAGATGTAGAAGAAGGAGCAGATATCATTATGGTAAAACCGGCTCTGTCCTATCTGGATGTTATTCGTGAAGTAAAAAATGAGATTCACGTTCCTGTGGCAGCTTACTCTGTCAGCGGTGAATACGCTATGGTAAAAGCAGGAGCTAAGCTTGGTTATATTGAGGAGGATAAAATCATCTGTGAAATGGCAGCCAGCGCTTATCGTGCAGGTACTGATATTTATTTGACTTACTTTGCAAAAGAAATTGCAAAATACATTGAGGAAGGGAGAATTGGATAATGACAAAATCAGAGGAATTATTTCAAAGAGCAGTAAAGAGAATACCCGGAGGCGTCAACAGTCCTGTTCGTGCTTACGGCTCTGTAACAGAAGCACCTCGTTTTATACAAGGAGCTGTGGGATGTAAAATTTTTGATGTAGACGGCAATGCATATATTGATTATATTGATTCCTGGGGACCTATGATTTTAGGTCATAACAACGAGCAGATTAAAGATGCGGTTATACGTGCCAGCGAAAACGGATTAAGCTTTGGATGTGCTACGGAAGTGGAAGTGGAAATGGCAGAATTTATCTGCGACAAAATCCCTCATGTAGATATGATTCGTATGGTAAACTCCGGTACAGAGGCAGTAATGAGTGCACTGCGCGTTGCCAGAGGATATACAGGAAAGAATAAGATTATTAAATTTGCAGGTTGTTATCACGGACATACAGATGCCATGCTGGTAAGTGCAGGAAGCGGTGTTATGACAAGCGGAGTGCCAGACAGCGCAGGTGTTCCAAAAGGATGTACACAGGATACCATGATTGCTGTTTACAATGATTTAAACAGCGTGGAAAAGCTGTTTATGGAAAGTGATAATCAGATAGCTGCTGTTATTGTAGAACCGGTAGGTGCGAATATGGGAGTAGTTCCTCCAGCAGAGGGATTTTTACAGGGCTTACGTGATTTGTGTGATAAGTATCGCGCACTTTTAATCTTTGATGAAGTTATTACCGGATTTCGTTTAAGCTTTAGCGGAGCAGCAGGATTTTACGGAATTACGCCGGATTTGGTAACTTACGGAAAAATTATCGGAGCTGGTATGCCGGTAGGCGCTTACGGTGGCAGAAAAGAGATTATGGAAATGGTAGCTCCGGCAGGACCTGTATATCAGGCAGGTACTTTAAGCGGAAATCCCATTGCCATGGCAGCGGGGCTTACTCAGCTTAAAATTCTCTGGGAAGATCAGGATATTTACAAACGCCTTTATCAGAAAGGGGAACTTCTGTATGAGGGAATTCGAAAAATCTTTTTGGAAAAGGGTGTGAATTATCAGGTTAATTCCGTATCTTCTTTAGGCTGCATTTTCTTTGCAGAAAATAAAGTTACAGATTATACTTCTGCAAAGGCGTCAGATACCCGGGAATTTTCCAAATATTTCCAGTATATGCTGAATCACGGTATCCATATTGCTCCGTCACAGTTTGAAGCTATGTTCTTATCCGATGCTCATACAGAAGCAGAAATTCAGGAAACATTGGATTGTATTGATAAATATTTTTAAGGTAGTTTTATGAGTGAGACAGTTGTAGGAATTGGAATTATGGGGCTGTTGCTTTTGTCAGCAGCCGTAGTCATAATATTAGAAAATAAACGGCGAAAGCTTTTTTTACAGCAGAAATTAAAAAACTCCTGGGGACAGATACCTGACAAGGAATACACATACGAAGATTTTTATCACATTTCTCAGTTCTTCCTTCAAAGAGAAAAAGATGGCTTTTTCATTGATGATATTACATGGAATGATTTGGACATGGATCGGATTTTCATGCTACTCAATCAGACTTTTTCTGCTGTAGGAGGAGATTGTCTGTATGATATTTTAAGAAAGCCGGTATTTGAGGAAAAAGAGCTGAAATATCGAAATCAGTTGATGATATTTTTTGCTCAACATCAAGAAATAAGAGAAAAGGTGCAGACCGTTCTTTCTTCTGTGCAAAAATCCGGCAGTAGCAGTATTTTTGAAAATATTCATATGACAAAAGAGGTGAACATAAAAGGAAAGAAAGCGCAGATTGGATTTTGCAGTGCTTTTTTCCTGTCACTTTTGATATTTATTTTTGCGCCAAATCCGGGAGTGTTTTTATTTCTCTTGATTTGTGTTGTAAATATTGGTGCTTATATGTCTCAGAAGCAGGAGGTTGATGCATATCTTTCCAGCTTCAGAAGTGCACTGCAGCTTTTAAATGCTTACAAAGAGCTGACAAAATTAAAGATACCGGAACTGGAAATTATCATAGAAAGAGGTACACCGGCACAGAAAAAACTGGCAGGATTTCAGAAAAGGTCTTCTTTGGTCATTGACCGAAGTTCTGCAGGGGGTGGACTGGAAGGAATGCTGATGGATTATGTCCGCATGCTGACACATATTGACTTGATTAAGTTTCAGGATATGATGAAATGCATGAAAGAAAGTCAGAAGGAGCTGGAAGAACTGATTTATACTTTAGGGTATATAGATAGTATGATTTCTATTGCTTCTTTTCGGGAAACACTGCCTTACTATTCCTGCCCTGAGTTAAAGGAAGATGAAAAGGCTTATATGAATGTGGAAAATCTTTATCATCCGTTAATTGAAAATCCTGTGGCAAACAGTATTTCTGCCAAAGGCGGCATTCTTGTAACAGGTTCCAATGCTTCAGGAAAATCCACGTTCCTGAAAAATATCGCCATAAACAGCATTTTAGCCCAGACCATTTATACTTGTACAGCATCTTTTTATGGTGCACCGTATTTTCGGGTTATGACTTCTATGGCACTGCGGGATGATTTGGGAAACGGAGAAAGTTATTATATTGTAGAAATTTGCTCTTTAAAGAGAATTTTAGATGCAGCAAAGTCCGGCAGCAATTTGCTGTGTATTATTGATGAAGTATTAAGAGGAACCAATACCATTGAACGAATTGGAGCATCCTCTCGAATTTTGGCACATATCTGTAGGGAAAATGTATTGTCTTTTGCAGCTACCCATGATATTGAATTATCTTATATGCTTCAGGAGTATTATGAAAATTATCACTTTGAAGAAGAAGTAAGAGAAAAAGACGTTGTGTTCAATTACCTTTTGAAAAAAGGGAGAGTGACGACCAGAAATGCAATTCGTCTTTTAGAGATGATAGGATATGATGAAAGTTTGATTACAGAAGCCAAGAAGGCTGTGGAAGAGTTTGAGGCTTCCGGAAGCTGGAAAAATGTCGAAAAAGCAAGATAGAAAAATGTAAAATTTTGCATGGAAATATTGACAGATTTTCAGAAAGTTGTCATAATAGATCATAATAACAAAGAAAAAATTTCTTTTTATATTTTGGAAAAGAAAGAGAAGATACATGAGAAAGAGACATATCTTTTTCTGCAAAGCAGTCATATCTTTTTTGTAAAATCTGAATATCCTATCTAAAAACAGGGATACCGAAATGGTATCCCCTTTTTCTTTTTATTTCATAGGAAAATGCGTCCTATAAAATAAAAATACTCCTCAATATATGAAGGTATTAGCAAAATCCATGCCCGTTACCGCAGCATAAGAGTAAGATAATCAGTAAAAGACAGCTATTGTCTCCACCACATCCACATCCGCATCCGTCTCCACCATATCCGTTACCACAGAAGCACATCAGTAAGAGAATCCAGATAATACAGTTACAATCTCCGAAATTGTGTGTTAAACCTCCTCCACAGTTGTCTTCACATCCACAACCACAGTTTGTAGCAGCTAAATCACTCATGAATAAATCCTCCAAAAAATTTGATTACACTTACATATTATGTGAGAAATGAAAAATGGTGCAAAAAATTCAAAGAATTTAAGGAAGACTCAAAGTAGAAAGTACCTGATAAATATCTAAGGTACCATATCCCCATTCCCTATTGGGATATAGACGTTCCGGTGTACGTTTTGCACCTCTGATAAGTAGGGTTTTTAGTTCTGTATTATTGAAAATTCTGGCAGGTGTGCGGCGTATACCCCATTCTACTAAAAGGGCACTTCCTCCGGCAGTAATAGCGGCAGATACAGAAGTTCCCGACATGATTACAAATTGATTTTTGGGGGCAGGGCCCAGAACATTAACACCGGGAGAGGCAAGATCAGGTTTAATCTGTCCGCTTCTTGTATAGCCTCTGCTGGAATTTAAGAACAGACTGTTATTATAGGCATTATATGCGGCAGATGTAATGACAGAAGGTGAGTCAGAAGGTGCTGTAAGGGTTATATTAGGGTTTGGTTGTATAAATTTAATGTCCGGTTTTGCAAGGCCGGTGACAGGAAGCCACATATGAAAGGAACCCTGTCCCTGTACATTGGTATATACTCGTATTTTCCAGATGCCAGGGGTAGGATTGGAAAAACGAATAAAAATCAGTTGGTTTCCGGAAATTGTCTGAAACATTTCTGAACTGACAAAGATTTTTGTATCTTCTAAAATAAAGGAAATATTTTCACTGAAGCTGATGCGGGGAGGAATTTTCTGTACTGTTTCTCCCAAAGGGGACTCAAAGCCAACAGCATAGACTTCCGGAAGATCGCTCCAAAATTCCACACAAAATCCCAAGGTGTTTTCTGCTACCAGTATTTCCACATCCATGGAAG